>MDSX01032686.1_pt1 | contig 29965 bp, 24 predicted proteins | sample 811141 | NCBI WGS metagenome assembly MDSX01 (sample SAMN05326642, study PRJNA326480) | marine metagenome | isolation source: seawater | place: Atlantic Ocean: South East | collected 2010
AATGATGGTCAATTTCCCGCAGTTATTAGTGGATGTGAGGCCTTAATAGCCTTTAATGGCGGAATCATGGTTCATAATCACCACACAGGTGGAAGACGACTTTCAGATTTGCCCAAACATCATGTGATTATTGCATATACTTCTCAAATAGTAGCTCATTTAAGAGATGGAATGGAGTCCGTTAACTTGAAATATAGAGAGGACAGGCCCGGGAATATAGCTGTAATTCGCGCTCCTTTTGATGAAAACGTACAAATGGCTTCTGCGGATCCTAACAAGGACAGAAAAGTATTCTTAGTGCTCATTGAAGACGAGATTTAAATGTTAAAACGCACGCTTTGGGGAGCTGTTTACGCTGCCGTTTTAATAGGTTTTTTAGGTTTTAGTCATCTTGGCTCACACCTTTTGGGTGTTTTCCTACTATTGCTTATTAACGAATTGGCCAACTTGCAGCGAGTCCAAAGTAAGTTCCCGTTGTTGATTTTCGGTGGCATTTTTATTTTACTGGGAATGCTGACTGGATGGGGCGGATCAAGAGAGTTGATTGCAACCGCTCTTCTATACCTCATTTTAACTTCTTTTACGCTGCTTCGTGCCAAGTCACCGGCAAGAGAGATTACTAAAAGCTTCTTTATTATCTCTTATATTTTTCTTCCGCTTTTGTTCAGTATTCAAATGACTGAGGAATTTCCGGAACTCATCTTATTTATCTTCATACTGATTTGGTCTTCGGATAGCTTCGCATATGTTGTAGGTAGACGCTTTGGAAAACGACCTTTAGCACCAACCCTTAGTCCTAAAAAGACCCTAGAGGGTTTCCTTGGCGGAATAGTTGGAACTATAAGCGTGGCAATCATTGCGAATTACTCTTGGAATTTGTTGCCATTACACATTGGCATATCTATAGCTTTGGGTGTTAGCATAGCAGCGCCTTTAGGAGATCTCCTGGCATCTTCCATTAAAAGGGAAGCTGATGTTAAAGATTCAGGTGTATTTTTACCCGGACACGGGGGAGCTCTAGATCGATTAGATAGTTTTATTACCGCAGCACCGTTGGCAATTATAATTTATCAATATTTATCATGATTATTCACAAGGAAGGTAAAGGAACATTAGGACTAGTTTTTATTGTATTATTTGCCGTAAACGCATTAATTCAATGGGCAGCGGGAAATCAATTAATAGAAGTTTTAACGCTTGCAACTAGTGTTATTCTTTACGTAATCGTTCTTCAGTTTTTTCGAAATCCAAAACGGGTTGTGCAGGTTAACCCTAACGGTATTATCTGCCCTGCAGACGGCAAAGTTGTTACTATTGAAGAAGTATATGAAGAAGAAGTGTTGAAGACAAAATGCATTCAGATGTCCATATTTATGTCACCCTTCAATGTTCACGTTAATCGTTTCCCTCTAGGCGGAAAAGTAAAGACGGCTATTCATCACAAAGGAAAGTTTTTGGTAGCATGGCATCCAAAAAGTTCATCGTTAAATGAACGTACTACGGTAGCTGTAGAAAATAAAATATGGGGAACTGTAGTCTTTCGACAAATCGCTGGAGCTGTTGCGCGCAGAATTGTTATGTATTCCAAACCTGGAGATATGGCAGCGCAAGGTTCTGAATTTGGGTTTATTAAATTCGGTTCAAGAGTTGATTTATTTCTTCCTCTAGATTGTAAAGTTCTTGTCAAAGAAGGAGATGTAGTAAAAGGAGCTAAAACCGTCCTTGCAAATCGTGCTTAATCGTACTTCTGAAATTTAGCTACCCACCCCAGCACAAGTTTAAATTGTTCGTTTCGGTTCAGCTCACTGTTGTCCAATATAGTTGCATCTGCAGCAGCAATTAATGGGGAATCAGCACGCTCCATATCGGCTTTATCTCGGCTTTTTAAATTTTCTAGAACTTCGCTTAAAGAAAAATCCTGCCCTTTAGCATCTAACTCTGCCTTCCGGCGCATAGCTCTTACTTGGTCCGTAGCCGTCATAAATATCTTTAATTCTGCCATTGGGAAAACTACAGTACCAATATCTCGACCATCCATGACCACACCTCCATTCTCTCCCATTTTTTGCTGTAACGCTACAAGTCTGCGTCTCACAGGAATCAACTTGGAAACTTGGCTGACTACATTACTCACCTCCATAGTGCGTATAGCATCCTCAACATTCTCACTATTAAGCATAGTAATACTCTGCCCTTGAGAATTTACATTAAACGTGATGGTGAGATTTTGAAGTGCATTGATGATTGGTTCTTCCTTTATCCCATAAGCTTTTGATACCCAACCATTACGCAAAGCATCTAAAGCTACAGCACGATACATAGCTCCACTATCAACATAAGTATAACCAAGAGAAGCAGCAAGCTCTTTTGCAAGAGTGCTCTTGCCTGTTGAACTATGGCCGTCAATAGCGATTGTAAGTTTACTCATGAATACTATTCGAATTAAATATTGATACCCAAAGATATTGTATTCATCCTGCCTGCAATATTCCTGAGTTCATTGGCATAATGCAATGTAAACTTATCAAAGTACAAGCCTGTCCCCAAGGTAAATCCTCCTGAAGTTCTCCTGGTTGAAAGTGCCATTTCGTATTGCCGTCTAAAACTATAACCCAACATGAAATGTGTGCGTTGAGTGGGTAAAAACTCTATTGAGCCGCTTAGATGCCTGAGTGATCTGTTCATGATACTCTGGCTGGTCTGTGTCACATTTCCTGTAATTGGATCAATAGAACTACTATTGAAATCCACATATCCTAATTGATTGAAACGCTGTAATTCATCTAAGACAAATGTCCAACGAAAAGGTGCGTATTTTAGTTTGTCACCAATGGCAAATAATAAATTAGTGGGTAACGATTCTCGTTGGCTACTAAATGCAGTCAATTGCAATCCTGCATTTTTGAGTATTATTGTAATATCCGGTGCATCTCTAAACCTGCGCATGGCAATCAAATCTGTTGCCATCGCCCAACTTTGATAGCTCTCATAGGTACCTGAGACTAGTTTTATATTGCTTCCCATTTTCCAACCATAAGCTTCCAAGAGTTGTGTCCCTATGGATAAGCTCATGTCCCCGGCTGAAAAAGTGCCTAATGAATTTCCCCAATTATCTGTTGCGTTAAATTCACCATAACTAAGGTTTTGTAATCCAAATAATAATGCACGTCCATAAAGGGAAAAACCAAAGGTTGATTGAAGTGCCTGAACACCATTGCCCAATGAGCCAAAACTTATTTCCAATTGATGCATTGAAGTATCCGTAAGTAACAATGGATTCTGTAAAGCATAGGCACCAACTGGCGTTGGATTCAGATATGCCGTATTTGCCAAAGACGAGCTGCCGGCAAACATGCTTCGATCTAGAAAAGAAAATATCGAATGCCCACCACTTTGCGCGAACAAAGTCATGGGTAGTACTAGCGCTATGACTACTTGTTTGATCAAGTCTTTTGAGAATCGATTAAGAGTTTTTTAGCCCCTTTAACTTTCTGATTTAATATAGCTAAATCTAACACTTCTGACATTTCTGAAATGTAATGGAACGTCATTCCCTTTAGATAATGAGCTTCTATTTCTTCAATATCCTTTCTGTTCTTCTCGCACAATATGATGGTGCTAATTTTAGCTCGTTTGGCAGCAAGGATTTTCTCCTTTATTCCGCCAACTGGTAAAACCTTACCGCGCAAAGTAATCTCGCCAGTCATTGCCAATTTCGGAGCTACTTTTTTCTGTGTAAGCAATGAGGTCAAGGCGGTTAACAACGTTATACCAGCGCTAGGACCGTCTTTGGGAATAGCACCTTGGGGAACGTGAATATTTATATCATAGGATTTGAATACATTTTGATCTATCCCTAGTTCACCGGCGTTAGCTTTTAAATATGCAATAGCAATTGTTGCACTTTCCTTCATTACAGCTCCTAGGTTACCTGTGATAATTACTTTTCCAGTACCTCTCGCAAGTGAACTTTCAATAAATAAAATATCACCACCTACAGGTGTCCAAGCTAGTCCAGTAACTACGCCAGCATGATTATTTCCCTCATAGATATCTCTTTCGCGGGGGGGACCAAGGATTTCTTCTAATCGATCCATATTTACTTTGGCTGTAGCCTCCGTCTCAAGTGCAATATCCTTTGCGGTTGACCGCACAAGCTTTGCTACTTTTTTATCTAGATTTCGCACACCACTTTCACGAGTATATCCCTCAACAAGTGACTTCAAAATGGGTTTTGTGATAGAAAATTGAACCTTAGTTATTCCATGATTACTAAGTTGCTTTGGAACTAAATGCTGTTTTGCTATTTCTACCTTTTCTTCAATAGTGTAGCCGGTAACGTCTATCACTTCCATCCGATCAAGAAGCGCAGGTTGAATTGCTCCAAGATTATTGGCCGTAGCAATGAAAAAGACTTTGCTTAAATCGTACCCCATTTCAAGGTAATTATCGTAAAAGCTGTCATTTTGCTCTGGATCAAGCACCTCTAACATAGATGATGAAGGATCCCCTCCTGTACCGTAACTCAATTTATCTATCTCATCCAAAATAAAAACCGGATCGTTGGAACCTGCCTTCTTCATATTTTGTAAAATACGACCAGGCATAGCACCAATATAGGTTTTGCGATGTCCCCGAATTTCAGCCTCATCTCTCAATCCTCCGAGCGACATTCTCACATAAGGTCTACCCAATGCTTCTGCGATACTCTTTCCTAACGACGTTTTGCCTACCCCCGGAGGCCCGGCTAGGCAAACAATCGGACTTTTCATATCGCCTTTAAGCTTCAAAACTGCTAAATGCTCTAGAATGCGCTCCTTAACTTTTTCGAGACCATAATGATCCCTATCAAGGACTTTAGTTGCTCCTTTCAAGTCTATCTTCGCTTTGCCTTTTCCTTCAAAGGGTAAATCAAGCATAAACTCCAAATAATTTCTCTGGATTGCGAATTCCGGCATCTGAGGATTTAAGCGCTGAAGTTTCTTCAACTCCTTATTAAATCTTTCACTGCTGCTACTATCCCATTTCTTCTTTTTTGCTCTTTGCTTCAATTCCTCAATCTCAGTTTCGCTCGAACTGCCTCCAAGCTCTTCCTGGATGGTTTTCATCTGCTGGTGCAAAAAATACTCTCGCTGTTGTTGGTCAAATTCTAATTTAACCTTGTCTTGTATTTCATTTTTTACTTCAAGCTTCTTCAGCTCTAAGTTTAGTCCCTCTAACACGTTTGAAGCACGATCTTTCAGTGAGTCTAATTCTAGGACTTGCTGCTTTTTATCAAGTACCATACTGCTATTGGAAGCAATAAAATTGAGTAAGAAAGTATTGCTCTTGATATTATCAAGAGCAGTCTGGGCCTCTGAAGGTATGTTGGGACTATCCTGAATTAACTGTCCCGCAACCTCTTTTATACTGTCCATGACAATGTTGAATTCTACATCATCTTCATCCGGAACAAACTCAGGTAAAAACTCTACCCTTGCTCTATTATATGGCTCTGTGCTGGTCCATTCTAGGATGCGAAACCGCTTCTTACCCTGGATGATTATGGTGGTATTTCCATCGGGCATTTTAAAACTCTTCACAATTTGAGCTAAAGTTCCTGTTGGAAAGACATCGTCTTTTGAGGGTTCTTCTGTGTGCCCATCTTTTTGGGTAATCATACCCACATATTTAGGTTCTTCCTTGATATCACGAATAAGACGCAGGCTTTTGTCTCGACCTGCCGTAATTGGTGCAACTACACCCGGAAAAATAACCGTATTTCGCAGCGGTAGGATTGGTAATTCTTCCGGCAATTCAGCATTATTAATTTCCACCTCCTCATCCGAGGTCATTAGTGGAATAAATTCTGTGCTTTCGTTAATGATATCGCTAAGTGACAAACTGTCCATAAAATCAATTTCTTGACAACTAAACCCTCTTTGATGGCGGTCATGCTGTCATTCAATGTTAAAAAAAGGCGCTTCCAAAGAGCGCTTGGTATATGTTTCAAAGGCTATGCCGAAACTTATTGATCAAAGAATCCAAGACTCATACCTAATTTCAAGGTTATGGATCCGTCCATGGTATTTCTGATTGCAGGATTGGCCGTGATGAATTCATCGGTATAGTTAAACCCTTCAATATTTGAAACTCCAAAACCATTATAGAATACTCCTACGTTGTAAAATGATTTTAGCGACCTTCTGATTCTCCAGCCAAACCCCAATGAATAACCCCAAGTCCTACCTGTTCCGGGATATAACTCAATTTCATCTGGGTATTGTGCATTCGTATTCAGATTTGGCTGATAGGTAAGTGCATTCATTCCAAGATGAATAAAAGGCGTGTGTTTGTGACGCAAATTGTATTTACCAAACGGTATAAAATGCAGGTTAGTAAAGACACCTATTTGTAGTATTTCTGTATCCACGCGGTAGTCTCTAGACTCATTTCCATGTAAATTATCGTGACTATACAAATCACCAAAATTTACGTCTGCACCTACGCTCCATAAACTACTGAAATTATACTTAATTTGAGTTCCTGCCCCAAATCTAGACTCTTGCGTAAAAGCACTCAAAGAGTTACCGTTAACGTCTCCTATGTAATTTTGTGACATAGCATAACCACCTAATTCAAGAAATGAGGTTGGGCGCTGCGCCTTAACAATTGTGCAACAAAACACGAACACTGCTATAGGCAAATACTTATTTTTCATCATCAATTATGCTTCGCGTAAAAATACCATTTTATCGCCTTCATGACTATACAGGCGATATCCATCTAAGTCAAACGATGCAAGACTAAAAATAGTTTGTATGTTCTCACTAAAAATCCAACGAGCCATGGTTCCCCGCGCTTGTTTTGAAAATGCTGAAACCGACTTAAGCTCTCCATTTTTCATCTGCTTAAAGTCAACATGAACAGTAGGAATTCGTACTGATTTCCATTCAAACACTTTTGAATACTCCGTACTGCATAAATTGACCGCAAAGCTAGATTCTTGATTATTCAACCATTCTGTAAGAATAGGTTTCCATAAGCTATATAAATTCTTATACCCGTTAATCGGTAGTTTACTCTGCATCTCCAATCGGTAGTTTACTATATTCATTTCACCGGTAACAATGCCATAAAGGGCGCTAACAATTACTAAAGATTTTTTAGCTCGCTGTAGCGCATTATGTCCTAATGAATGAGCATCAAAACTTTTGAAAGCTTCTCCAGTGTATGCAAACAATCCTGATAGCCCCTGAGAAGGCTTTATATATTCAGAGGGAGATAAAGACCAAATTCTTTCAACAGATTGAAACAAATTGTCACTGACTTTAAACAGATGTTGACGTTGGTCAGCACTCAATGCCTGAATACGCATTACAACTTCATGAGTAGCTGCTGCAAAAGGCACAGCTGCAGAGCCAACGTATGGCGCATTTGACGGAAAACTGCCCATCCCTTTTGATGGTGATAGTAAGACTATCGGGTTATTCATGGTGTAAAAATAATAGCAAGACTTAACTTTACCACCAAGGCACAGCTTTTGTTATACAAGTTATCATATGATTGCAATGAAAAAAATATCTCTTCTACTACTCTTTTCAATATTGTTTACAGGTTGTCAAGGTCCCCGATATCACTACAAACAAGGAATGAAATTCGCAGAGGCCAGAGTCTTAAAACAATCGGTTACAGAGTTTAAATATTCGATTGATAGAAGACCCAACAATGCAAAGTACTTGTCTGCTATGAGTAATTACGGAACAGCATTATTAGAGGAGCTGTATACGAACTATCGATTCGCAGACGGGAACGATTCCCTTTCCGTTTATAAATTCTTAGATGCCGAGAAATGGACCAATTATTTGAAGCCTTACATCAGCGTAAGCAGATACGAGGGCTTTTACACGCAAGATTTTCAAAGTCAGAAACGTAGGTTTATGGCCAACGTGTACGAAAGATGTCATGATCTCATACGCCATGAACACTATGCTCAAGCCAATACACGATTGAAAGAACTTGCGCGGTTGGACAAAAACTATAAAGATGTTCAAGCACTGCTCAGGTTTAGCGAAGTAGAACCCATATATACGGAAGCGCTGCACCAATTTGAAATGGGAGAATATCGCAGATCTTACTACACGCTTGAGCCCATGCATAAAAAGTATCCTGAGCAAAACGAGTTGCAACTTTTGATGGAAGAAGCCCTTGAAAGAGGAAAATATAGAATCGGAATAGTATCTGATCCAAATCTTTCAGGAAAAGAATTATCCATTAGCTCTGCCGTACAATCAAGACTTATTAGCGAAATATACGCTATGAAAGACCCTTTCATAGAGTTGGTAGATAGGACAAATTTTGAGTTAATCCAACAGGAACAAGAAGCCATTGTGCAAGGCAGTACTGCGGATGGTGCATTAACACAAGAAATTTTAAGTGCCAATGCATATCTAAAAGTGACCATTAATATTGCTGACGAAATTGAAGGCGAATTACTTTCGGAAACTAAAAAAGGGTACGAACGTTACTACATAGAATCTAAAAATAAAGAAGGAGAAACAGTAAAAACTGCCAAATACAAGAAAGTCTTCTATAGAGAATTCACTAAAGAAAACAGTGTTCATTATATCGCAGAACTCATCCTAACTAATCGTGCTACATCACAAATTATCAGTGTCAAGACCTTAGAATATGATAATAAAGACAATGCACACTACATAGAGTACCGCAACGACCAACTTTTTCCAGGGTATTGGAAGTATCAGAGTAAGGTTCATGTATCTGACCGGCCTGAAATAAGTGAGTATAAGCGCAAACAATTAAACAATCTGCGCAAGGCAAGTAGAAGTCTTCAAAACCCTGCCACCATGCGTAAAGGAGCTATCAATAATTTTGCAAGAACGGGTTCGCTACATATTAAGTCGCTAGATTTAAAACCATGAAAAAACTAACGTTCGTATCATTATTGGCAGCAGTACTGCTGTCCTGCGGTAGTCAAAAGGCTATAGTCCCTGAGTGGGTTCATTCAAAACCCATAGATCAATCTAGGACGTATGTTTATGGTGTAGGGATGAGCTATATCAACCCGAATGCAGCATATCAACAGGCTGCGAGATCGAATGCACTTGCGGATTTAGCAGGCGAAGTTGAAAGTCAGATTTTTGATGAAACCAAACTGCTTCAAAAAGAGGATATAGGTGGGTTTAGCAGCGCATTTAGTTCGGAAACCTCTACTAAAAGTCACATCAAACTTGAAGAATACGAAGTGGTAGAAACGTATTCAGACGAATTAAGGTATTATGTGCTTTACAAGCTCGACTTACCCTTTTTCTTATCTCGAAAAGCTGAAAATGATGCCTTGGCCGCGAGTTGGATAAAAGAAAAACTCTTAACTGCAAATGAATCTTCGGTCAACTTAACCGAACGTTTTCATGCCTTAGCCGACGCCATTGATAAGGCGATTCAACGAGATTTTCTTATGGATCCAAAGTTTAAAGTTGAAACACAGACAAGTTTCATTAGCGCACTTAGGAACATTGAAAATGACATTCATGCAAATCTATTAGTGCCTGAAAACACCTTTTATCTTGGTCTCCCAGAACAATTCTCTGCAATCTTAAATTTTAACGATAAAGAAATGAGCGGTTGGCTTGATTTACGCTCTAGCAGTGGTAGATTTTCTTTGAGTAGTCATACGTCATCTATAGGCTGTAATAAGACAGGAAACACCAATTCAATTTCATTAGAAATTTCAATTGATTTCAACAAAATACTACCTCAGAATGACAGATTGGTTCGGCTGTGGCTTAAGGAGTTTGCCCGATGGAAAATAAGTCAAAGTGTCTACTTTCAGCATACTTTAGTAAGTATTCAAGGGCCTACCAGCCTTAAAAAGGTAATTAGTGAAGCGGTTTCTACAAAATTCACTGTTAGTGAAGAAGCACCGCTAAAAATTGCCTTCAGAGGGGAAGAACATGATTATAAGATGAGTAATAGTAGAAACAAGCATGTCGTATCGGGCAACTTTGTCCTTACTAATCATCAAGGTGATATTCTTTGGTCCAGCAATCAAATGGAAAAATTCGGTATTAGCTCAGATAAAGAAGCTTCTCGCAGAGCTGCCTACGCCGAATTCTCTAAAGACATTCAATTCTTTATACTACCTCAAATGATAAGGAATCTGAACTACTAATTACTATGCACGCATAGGATAAAAACGTATATTCGGGTATCTATGAAGCCCGAATTAACCTTTGATTTTCAAATTCGTAAAACCTGGATTCAGGTAGCGAAAATGTACAATGAACTTGTAGCACAAGGCGGAATTACCACCTCTGTGGGAATGGCCCTTCTAAATATTGATATCAATAATGGGATTCGTTCTACTGCGCTTGGGCCTAAAATGGGTATGGAAAGCACATCATTGAGTAGGGTTTTAAAATCAATGGAAAATCAAGGTTTTATTGTTAAAGAATCTGATCCCAAAGACAAGCGATCAGTGCTCATAAAACTCACGGAAGCCGGACTAAGAAAAAGAAATATAGCCAGACAAGTTGTGCTAGAATTTAACCAACTCATTTCAGACGAGATAGGAGAAAAACGTTCGTCTGAATTTCTCCAAACTATAGCCGACATCAACAGGATCATAGACGACGTAAAATCTTCTTAATATTATTTGATATACATCATCAGTCAGCATAAAACCTGCTACTTTGATTCGTTGAATTGGTGATTAAGATTCAAAGTATACATATTTTATGTTACTGGTAATGGTTTTTTAATTGAATTAGAATTACCAAAATGGATGCTAAGTCTTTAGCTTTTCATTGAACCTATGATATTAAGTTAATTAGAAATAGCTAATTTTAGTTAACTGAGAAGTAAAATTCAATTTCGCTATTAGATTCAGCGAAAACATTAATACCGCCAATACGAGCCATGTTAGAAAATAAATACTGTCCTAAATGCCATAATAACGAATACGTAAAAAGTGGTATTATCAAAGGCCGGCAGCGCTACAAATGCAAAAATTGCAACTATTACTTTTCCGTTCAGAAACTAGGCAAACGAATTGACGAATATTATGTAGTGAAGGCATTACAATTATACATTGAGGGCGTGAGCTATCGTGAAATCGAAAGAATTCTTGGTGTTTCGCACGTAAGCGTCATGAATTGGGTAAAACAATATGGAATTAAACGTCCTTTAAACGCAGAAAACCTAAATACAAGCTATCAGTTTTTAAATCACCAAGAACTTTTAAGCTTCACCTCAAAAGAAGAAAATTTACTTGGACACGGCATGCTTATCACCGAAGTTGGTGAGAAATTCATGGTGATTAAATGGCGAAACAATAGAAAGCCGTATTTGGAACAATTCTAACTCGCCTGCTCAAATGTTTCTTTTCCACTCAACATAAAATTAAGATTACAAATGAACCTCAATAACATCAATAGTTTCGCTAATTATGAAGAAGCGTACAAAGAATCAATAGAGAATCCTGAGAATTTTTGGGAAAGGATAGCTAGTGAGTTTGTTTGGCAAAAGCCCTGGAACCGCACGCTAGAATGGGAATTTAATACCCCAAATGTAAAATGGTTCCAAGGTGGGATTTTAAATATAACCGAAAACTGTATAGATCGCCATCTCCCGGAACGTGCGGAAGATATTGCACTTATATGGGAACCAAATGATCCAAAAGAAAAGGAAATTCGCCTAACCTATAAAGAATTGTATGAGCAAGTCTGTCGCTTTGCCAACGTACTAAAGTCTAAAGGAGTAAAAAAAGGTGATAGAGTAGCAATTTACATGCCCATGATACCAGAATTAACTATTGGTGTTTTGGCATGTGCAAGAATAGGTGCCGTCCATTCAGTAGTTTTCGCGGGATTCTCTTCTAACGCCTTAGCAGACCGCATTAATGATAGTCAATGTGTCTGTGTACTTACTTCCGATGGCATGTATCGTGGAGAAAAGTCCTTACCTGTAAAGTCTACTGTAGACGAGGCGCTCAAAAGCTGTGATTCAGTGCACAGTGTACTCGTTATTAAACGCGACCATAGAGAAGTTACCATGCTTAAAAATCGCGACTATTGGTATGAAGAAGCTGCGACTGAAGTTGGAAGAACATGCCCGCCAGAGCCCATGAGTGCCGAAGACTTGCTCTTTATTCTATACACTTCCGGCTCTACTGGTAAACCAAAAGGAGTGGTTCACACGTGCGGTGGATACATGGTTTATACCGCCTACAGCTTCAAAAACGTGTTCCAATACGAACGTGGTGATATTTACTGGTGCACTGCCGATGTTGGATGGATTACAGGTCATAGTTACATCATATATGGTCCTTTACTCAATGGCGCAACAACATTGATGTTCGAAGGAGTACCTACATGGCCGGATGCAGGACGTTTTTGGGATATATGTGATAAATACGACGTAAATCAGTTCTATACAGCACCAACTGCCATTCGCGCATTAATGGCGTGTGGAGATTCTTTTGTAGAAAGAGCCTCATTGAACTCACTCAAAGTAATTGGCTCAGTTGGAGAACCCATTAATGCAGAAGCTTGGCATTGGTACAACAAAAAAGTAGGGCATGAAAACTGTCCCGTAGTTGATACGTGGTGGCAAACAGAGACTGGTGGAATAATGATTTCTGGCTTGGGTTCTCATAGTCCTCAACGTCCTACTTATGCAGGGCGCCCTTTACCAGGTGTTCAACCAGTATTATTAGATGGAGATGGAAATGAAATAATAGGCGACGGAATTGAAGGTTACCTGTGCATAAAGTATCCGTGGCCTTCCATGTTACGTACTACTTATGGTGATCATGAACGCTGTAAGCACGTATACTTCAGCAACTACGAAGGCTATTATTTTACCGGTGACGGTGCCCGTCGGGAAGACGGTATGTACAGAATCATTGGACGAGTAGACGACGTGATCAACGTTAGTGGTCATAGGTTTGGGACGGCAGAAATTGAGAATGCAATCAATGCCTCGTCAGTCGTCACGGAAAGTGCTGTTGTAGGCTACCCGCATGAAATTAAAGGTCAGGGGATTTATGCTTACGTAATCCTTGAAGGCACCGGACATAATACAGAGGAGGTTCAAAAATCAATCGTAAGTACCGTTGTTTCCGAAATTGGTCCAATAGCCAAACCAGATGTTATTCAAATAGTATCCGGACTACCTAAAACCCGTTCAGGAAAAATTATGCGAAGGATCCTCCGGAAAGTTGCAGAAGGAGATACTAGCAACTTAGGAGATACCTCAACGCTTTTAGATCCTAGCGTAGTTGAAAGCATTAAAAAAGATGCTTTAGAATTACGAAAGTAGAACCCCTTGTGTAGATTCTGTATGACTTGATTTTCGGCAGTGAAGTCATTCCATTCAAAGAAGAGTTTACTTTACCTTCGTAAGAATGTTTGAAATTCGATTAGCTCAAAAAGAGGACATGAAAGCCGTCTTAGGACTGATCACGGAATTGGCCGTGTATGAGCGTGAACCGCATGCTGTCCATATAAGCGAACAAGACCTTATTAAACATGGTTTTACCGAGTCCCGATTCAAATGTTTTGTTGCCCAACATTCCCTAGAAGGCATTATTGGTATGGCACTCTATTATCCAAGGTATAGCACGTGGAAAGGCCCTACGCTTCATTTAGAAGATTTATATGTCAAGCCCGCATTTAGAAAATATGGCATAGGTCAGCAGCTTTTTGAAAACGTAATAAAAGAGGCCATAGATCAAAATGTGGGGCGAATGGAATGGACAGTCCTTTCATGGAATCAGCCAGCCTTGAACTTCTACAAAAAATATAACGCAAGCTTAGATGATGAATGGCAGCTTGGGACTATAACTCGAGAACAATTAGCAAACTATAAATGAAAAGTCCACTAATCTTTAAATTTGGTGGTGCATCCGTAAAAGATGCTGATAGCGTTAAAAACGTATCCAAAATAATTGACAGATTTGATAATCGGCCAATCGTAGTTGTCGTGAGTGCTATGGGCAAAACGACCAATGCTTTCGAAGAAGTAGTGAATATATTTGCGAAGGATGAAGTCAATAAAGATGTCAAAATAGACTCATTACTATCACATATCCTTGACTTTCATCTAGAGATAATCCAAGATCTCTTTGATCAACCCAGTGAGGTTGTCCATCAGGTAGAGGAATTAATTCAAAATACGCGTCTCAGTACCCGCAAGGATTATTCAAATTACAGTGAGGCCTACGATGCAATTGTTCATCACGGTGAATTAATTTCCACGCGAATCATAGCTGCATATGTTGGCTTAACCAATAAGACCCTCTGGCACGATACCAGGAAATTGATCAAAACAGACGACCAATTCCGAAGAGCAACCGTTCTTTGGGAGGATACTACGCGTGCTATTCAATCCAATATTGTTGAAGACAGCGTGCACCTTATTCAAGGTTTCATAGGTTCTACAGAAGATGGAAGACCCACCACTTTAGGTCGTGAAGGTTCTGATTATACGGGTGCCGTTTTTGCCTACTGTCTAGACGCAAATAGTTTAACCATTTGGAAAGACGTACCAGGAATGTTGAATGGTGATCCTAAAATATTCCGTAATACCACTAAAATTGATGCCATACCTTTTAATGAAGCGATTGAATTGGCTTTCTTTGGCGCCTCAATCATCCACCCTAAAACCATTCAACCGCTAAAGAAAAAAAACATACCGCTTCAAATTAAAAGCTTTATTGACTCTTCACAACCTGGAACTACCATTGGAGGGGTAGAACACCCGGTGCCACAAGTAGCAAACTTCATTCTAAAAAAGAATCAATTGCTATTACAAATAAGCACGAAAGACTTGGCGTTTATTGCTGAACATCATCTTAGTGCGGTATATAATCTATTTGCAACTAAAGGAATAGTGGTAAACCTAATGCGCAATACCGCAACTAAAGCCATGTTCTGTATAAACTACGACGAAATGATTGTACCCGAAGTTTTGTCCGAATTAAAAACCCAATTTGAACTTGAATCTACCTCTTCAGTAGAGCTGTTGACCATACGGCATTATAACAGATCTGACGAAGCCAAAGAAACAGAAGGACTAGAAATTTTACTCGAACAGCGCACTCCAGAAACTGTGCAGTTTGTGTTCAAAAGAGGCTAAAGCGCCTTTAATACTTTAGAAGCTAAACCCTGCCCCATCTTTTCGAAACTCTCCTTTGTCCATCCTGCAATATGAGGACTTAAAAGAACATTGTCTCTTTGGAACAGACTCTTCAGTTCATTGGGAATTTGACCTTCAAATAAACTAGTAAAACTTGTTTTTTCGTACTCCAAAACGTCCAAAGCTGCACTTAGTACAGTACCTATATCTAGGGCTTCAACAAGCGCCGCGGTATCAACTATTGGTCCTCTAGCAGTATTTATAAAATGTACTGGTTTCTTGAATTTTGAAAGAAAATGAGCCTCAACATATCCATTTGTCTCATCATTGAGTGGCAAATGTAAACTCACCACATCCGCCTGAGATTGAAGTACGTCCAAGGTAACTTCCTCTATGCCATCTGGTGTATAATTAGACTTATATTTATCATAAGCTAATACGCGCACATTCATTGCAGAAAGGAGTTTTGCAAATTCACTACCCATTATACCGTAGCCAATTATACCTACAACGAGTGACTGCAGTTCTCTTCCCTTATTTGGCTCCCTCAGCCATTGACCTTCTTGAATTTGTCTGTGAACACGAGGAAGATGATTTAATAAACTTAGCAGCATTCCCAAAGCATGTTCAGCTACCGCTCTTGCATTCCCTTCTGGAACTCTCAAACAAGATATTCCACGCTGCGTAGCTTCACGCACATCAATGTTTTCTAACCCAGCGCCAAGCCTACCGATAACCTTTAACAATGGGAATTGATCCAAGAAGTTACAATCAACCTTCATCCTTGAACGAATAATGAGCACTACAGCATCCGAATGACTCTTAACCAATTCTTCCAGTGGCGCTTGAAATTCTCGAACCAATAACAGACCTCCTTCTTGTAATTCTTGTTCAAGAAATGGATGTGTATCATCAAGTAGAAGCGCTTTCATTAGTATCCAATAATCAATCGGCCTATTTGAAAATAGATAATTAGCCCAATCACATCATTCGCTGTGGTGATAAATGGACCGGTCGCTAAAGCCGCATCAATTTTTAATTTATCTAGCATGAGAGGAATAAACGTTCCAAATAATGATGCAAATACTATTACAGTAAATAGAGAAGTACTAACCGTCAAAGTGATAAGTTGATCATAACCCAATAGTAGTCCAGCACCGTACATGACTAATGATAAAATAACACCGTTAAATAAGCCGATAGCCAACTCTTTGGTCAACTTTTCAATCATTTTATTCTCCTTTCTAGCACTAGCTAAAGCCTGCACCACAATGGCGGATGACTGTACTCCAACATTTCCTGCCATAGCAGCAATTAACGGCATAAAGAAGGCAAGAGCTGGAACAAGTTTAATATCCTCTTCGTTTTTCCCAATAATTAACGCGACTATAATGCCGCCAAAAAGGCCAATTAATAGCCAAGGGATGCGAGCTCGTGTGACCTCATAAACGCTATCGTCACTTTCAACCTCATCAGTTAGACCTGATGCCAATTGGTAATCACGTTCTGCTTCTTCACGAATAAAATCTACTATATCATCAAGTGTGATTCGCCCAAGGAGTTCACCAATTGCGTTTACCACTGGAATGACAAATAAATCATATTTCTGCATGACATTGGCCACCTCTTCCGCAGGAGTAGTGCTCAAAACAGTATGTTCTATAGGTCTATACAATTCAGAAATTGGGACGGTACGCTTTGCGGTCAAGAGCATTTTTAAACTTAACGTTCCTACTAAAATATCGTCATCATTGATCACGTAGACCGCATGTACCCGATCAATTTTAGCAGCTTGTGAACGCATCGCGGCTACACAACGTATAGCAGTTAAGCGCTCATTCACCACCACTAGTTCCGTGGCCATCAACGCTCCAGCAGTATCCTCTTCATGAGTTAAAAGTTGTGCTATGTTTTTGGCCTGCTCAACATCTTCAACTTGCGCTAAAACCTCACGAGTCATGTCTTCGGATAATTCCAACAGCATGTCTGCCGCATCATCCGAATCCATATTACCAACCAACTCTTGGGCTATCTCTTCTGTTGAATATGTCGCAACCAATTCCCCACGCTCCTCTTCGTCAAATTCTACTAAGATATCTGCAGCGAGTTCAGGATCAATCTTTTCAAAAAATTCGGAACGCTCTTCTGCATTAAAAGATTCTAGGACCTCTGCAATATCAGCAGGATGGATTCCTTCAATGATTTGCGCGAATTCTGCCTCATTAGCCACTGACAAGGCTTTCAACATACGCGCTTTAATGTTCATTTCTTCCAACTTCAATCGCCTTTAGTAGTTCAACAAATTCTATATGTGAAAGCTGTTCTGCACGCTTTACAAGATAGGGATGGTCGAAACCTTGAGGCAAGTTAAGGACTTTCAGCGCATTACGCAGTGTTTTTCGACGCTGTCCAAAGGCTGCCTTAACACCTCGTTTTAATAATTTAAAGTCAATATTGGCAGTACTTTCCTTGCGCACCATATGCATCACACCACTTTCTACTTTTGGAGGAGGGCTAAAAACTTCGGGCGGCACAGTAAAATCATAGGTCAAATCATAATAAGCCTGGCACAGCACTGATAAAATACCATATGTCTTATTTCCCGGAGGCGCGCACAACCGTTGAGCCACTTCCTTCTGAAACATCCCTCCAAAAAGAGGAATCTGATCCATATGTTCGAGTACCTTAAATACAATTTGGGAACTAATGTTGTAAGGAAAGTTCCCAATCAATGCAAACTTCTCATTACCAAAAGTTAATGAGGGATTCCATTTCAAAAAATCTTCTTCTAAGATTCGAGCGCTAAGAGCATTATAATTTGCTTTTAAATAGCTTACACTCTCCTGATCAATCTCAACGACCCAAGTTTCAATGTTAGGTATTGAGAGCAAATATTTCGTCATCACGCCCATTCCCGGACCAATCTCAAGTACTTTTTCCACTCCTTCATAGGGAACAACATGTGCAATGCGTTTAGCAATGCTTTCATCCGTTAAAAAGTGTTGTCCAAGGTGTTTTTTTGCCCGTACTTGACCTCGATAATTCATAGAGTAAAGGTAGTACATTCCGTCTGCTCACTTCTCATAGATTAAACGTAACTTAGACGAACCTATTACAAACCTTTATACCACTGACCATGGTACAACCAACAACTCTCGGTGAATTCATCGTAGAAAATCAAAAGGACTTCCCTTTTGCAACAGGAGATCTTTCGCATCTTCTTACCTCCATTCGACTCGCTGCTAAAGTGGTGAATAGAGAAATCAACAAGGCCGGCCTTGCTGATATTTTGGGTGCCATGGGCCAAGACAATATTCAAGGAGAGGCGCAACAAAAGCTTGATGTTATGGCTAACGATACCTTCATGCGTGCGCTTCGTTCTATGGGCCAAGTCTGCGGTGTTGGTTCAGAAGAAGAAGAGCACTTTGTTAACTTTGACGACGACATACATTCTAAAGCCCAATACGTAGTCCTCATGGACCCCTTAGACGGTTCAAGTAATATTGATGTAAATGTTAGTGTTGGTACTATTTTCTCTATCTACCGCCGGATTACTCCTGAAGGAACGTCCGTTACTTTGAAAGATTTCCTTCAATCCGGTGATGCTCAAGTTGCTGCGGGCTATGTAGTATATGGTTCATCAACTATGCTTGTTTATACGACTGGAAATGGTGTAAATGGATTCACATTAGACCCTTCAATTGGTGTGTTTTGCCTGTCTCATCCTAATATGCAAATACCAAAATCAGGCAAAATTTACAGCGTCAATGAAGGAAATTACGTGCACTTCCCTCAAGGAGTAAAAGAATATATCAAATACTGTCAGCAATATGATGCAGCAACAGGAAGGCCATTTACTTCAAGATATATTGGCTCTCTAGTTTCTGATTTTCATCGCAATCTTATCAAAGGTGGGGTGTATCTTTACCCCACAGGAACGATGGCACCAAATGGTAAGCTTCGACTCCTGTACGAGTGCAACCCACTCGCATTTATAGTTGAACAAGCCGGCGGTACTGCTACGAACGGTAAGAAGCGAATTTTAGAACTCGAGCCTAGTGAATTGCACGAAAGGGTTCCCTTCTTTATTGGCTCTCCTGAAATGGTGGATATGGCCCATGCGTTTTTACGCAAGTACGAAGAAGAATAAAATTGAACATAGCAGATTTACTCTCCCGATTCCACAGCCATCCCTTAGTTGATCGATTAAGTACTGCAAGCTCCTCAGGCACCAAATTAGCTCTAGGGTTTAATGCTGCAGGAGGTTCTCATTGTGCCGTTTTAGCCGCTTCAACCTACGAACGCAGCGGCAACATGCAATTCATCATTGCAAATAGTAAGGAAGAAGCAGCATACATTCAAAATGACATTGAAAAACTCCTTCCTTCAGTTAAAAGCTACTTCTACCCTGCTTCATACCGCAGGCCCTATCAGGTAGAGACTACAGATAATGCAAATGTGCTGCTGCGTGCTGAGGTTCTCAATCATCTCAGCGCAAGGAGAAAACCCCCTATTCTTATTTCCTATCCTGAAGCGTTGTTTGAAAAGGTAGTTACCAAAAAGGAATTAGAATCAAATACACTTAAAGTAAATCTTGGCGATGTATTGAGTCTTGACTTTCTCAATGAAACCTTGTTTGAATACCAATTTGAACGAGTTGATTTTGTCATTCAGCCCGGTCAATTCTCTATTCGCGGTGGTATCGTAGATCTATTTTCATTCTCAAAAGATCATCCTTATCGCGTGGAATTTTTTGATGATCAGGTAGAGAGTATTCGATTTTTTGATATTGAAACTCAGCGCACAGTGGGAAAAGCCACTAAAATGAATATTGTTCCAAACGTAGAGAACAAAACTTTCCTTGAAAGCCGGGCCTCTCTGCTGAGTTACCTGCCAAAAAATGTCCAAATCTGGATAGATACGCCTTCCATGGTGATAAATACCCTGACGCGATTAATGGAATTAGCGGAAGAACGCTACGAGGAACTTGATTCCACTATACAAACTGCTGCGCCAAATGAACTCTTCTTAAGCGGAGATGGATTTAAACGTGATTTACTTGAATTTACCCTTATAGAATACGGCCGTTGTGAATGGTCTTCCGAAAAACTAGAAAGTAAGGCATTGCCCCAACGCTCCTTCAATAAGGACTTTAATCTACTTGGTCAAACCCTATTACGAAGCGAAAAGGAGGGCTTGGAAACCGTAATGATGTGTTCAAATCCAAAACAGATTGAACGATTCTATGCAATATTTGAGGATCTGCAATTAAAACCTCAATACCAAACCACTGTAGGCTCCTTGCATGAAGGCTTTGAAGATCTATTAGCCAAAACATTTCTATATACCGATCATCAAATTTTTGATCGATACCAGCGCTTTAATATTAAAAACAATGCCCGAAAGAAGCAAGCGATAACATTAGAGCAACTCAATGCCCTTGAGTTTGGCGATTTTGTCACTCATATAGATCACGGCGTAGGTAAATTCGGTGGACTCCAAAAAGTAAATAATAATGGTAAAATTCAAGAAGCCATTAAACTCATTTATCGAGACGATGATATTCTATACGTAAGTATTCATTCCCTGCATAAGATTAGCAAGTATAACGCGAAAGACGGTACTGCGCCTTCGCTTCATAAATTAGGTTCTGCTCAATGGCAAACACTAAAGAAAAAAACCAAAGCAAAAGTCAAAAAAATTGCTTTTGATCTCATTCAACTTTACGCAAAGCGCCGTGATGCAGTTGGTTTTCAGTGTGCTCCAGATGGATATTTACAACATGAATTAGAGGCGAGTTTTCTCTTTGAAGACACACCAGATCAAATGTCCGCTACAGAAGATGTAAAAAGGGATATGGAAAGCGCCATGCCCATGGATCGATTAATTTGTGGAGACGTAGGCTTTGGCAAAACCGAAATTGCCATCCGTGCGGCCTTCAAAGCAGTGGCAAACGGGAAACAAGTTGCCATTTTGGTTCCTACAACTATCCTAGCTTTTCAACATTTTAAAACGTTCTCAAAGCGCTTAGAAGGATTCCCTGTAACAGTAGATTACATCAATAGATTCCGCACTACTACTCAACAACGGGAAATATTAAAAAAATTGAAAGAGGGCAAAATAGATATTTTGATTGGAACTCATAAATTAGTCAGCAAGTCGGTAGAATTTTCTGATTTAGGGCTTCTAATCATTGATGAAGAACAAAAATTCGGCGTAGGCGTAAAAGACAAAATCAAAACGCTTAAAATTAACGTTGATACCCTCACACTAACTGCTACCCCGATTCCAAGAACGCTTCAATTTTCGTTAATGGCAGCCAGGGATTTAAGTATTATGACCACCCCTCCTCCAAACAGGCAACCTATTGAAACCCAAATAATAGGATTTAGTGAGGAGACTATTCGTGACTCTATAAGCTATGAAATACAACGTGGTGGACAAGTTTTTGTCATTAACAATAGGGTTAGCAACATACAAGAGGTAGCCGGCATGGTAAGCAGATTGGTACCAGATGCTCGTATAGCAGTTGGCCATGGTCAGATGGAAGGGAAAAAGCTAGAAAAAGTGATGCTTGATTTTATGAATGGGAAGTACGACGTTCTTGTCGCAACCTCTATCATAGAAAGTGGACTTGATGTGCCCAATGCCAATACCATCATTATCAATAATGCCAACCATTTTGGTATGTCTGATTTACATCAGATGAGAGGAAGGGTGGGTCGTTCTAACAAGAAGGCTTTCTGTAAACTAATTACTCCTCCTATGAGCACTCTTACGGATGAGGCAAGAAAGCGATTACGAGCATTAGAACAATTCACGGACCTAGGTAGTGGGTTCAAAATTGCAATGAAAGATTTAGAAATTCGCGGCGCAGGAGATATGCTTGGTGGGGAACAAAGTGGCTTTATTACGGACATGGGGTTTGATACCTACCAAAAAATTCTCGCAGAGGCTATCAAAGAATTAAAGCAAAATGAATTCAAACATTTATACGATAAGGAGAAAAAGGAGAAAGGCTCAGATTTTGTAGAGGATGTCCAAATTGACACGGATATGGAGTTGCTGCTACCTGACGATTATGTCAATAATATTGAAGAACGACTTAAATTATATCGGAGGTTAGGAGAGTATGAGACTCATGATGACCTCTTGCTGTTTGAAAAAGAACTTGAAGATCGTTTTGGACCTATACCTGAACCTGTTGCAGCACTGCTTTACTCCGTTCGAATCAAATGGTTAGCTAAACATATTGGCTTCTCAAAACTTATCTTAAAAATGGGTAAATGTATTGGTCATTTTGCTGCGGAGAACAACAGTGAATATTACCAACTTCCTATTTTTTCTGCCATATTGAGCTACTTGCAACTCAATACTAAGAAAGTTCAAATAAAGAAAAAAGGGGAGAAACTTACTTTTGTGGTCGCGGAAATTTCCCATTTACAAGAAGTCTATGAAATGCTCGAATCTATAGTTGAAATGGAAAAGCCAATGGAAGCAAAATGAAGGTAACTGAATTCATTGATTCACGTTTAGAAGAATTGGCTTTGTACAAAACACAATTTGAAAGTTCGTTCTACTTTTTAGAGGATGACGAATTGTTCTTCATACCCACCGGTGAAAAATGGTCGGCAATTGAGTGTATTGAACACATCAACAATCTAAATGAAATCTATCTTCCGCGACTAACAGAGGTATGTAATAAAGGAAGAGCGTCTCAAGAAGTTCTCATCCAATTAAGTTGGTGGCAAAAGCGACTGAGAAATATGATGTCTCCGTTAGAATATACAACAGCAAAAAAAACTAGAACGAGGAAAAAGTTACAACCGCGTCGTATTAGGAATCCACAACATAAGATTAGTGCGCAAAAGGTGATGGAAAACTTCATTTCTGACCTTAGCCATTTGGAAAAACTCATTCGCATCATACCCAGTAGCCCTGAGTTAAGGAATAGCAAGGTAATGAGCGCTGCCCCTCCTATTAAGTTTAAATCATTAACAGCCTTGGAAATACTCGTACCCCATATTGGAAGACACCTGTATCAAGCTGAGCGTATTTTAAATGGTGGTAATATTCAAAAAAAGGCTAAAAAGGAAGATGAAGATCTTATTATCCCTTCCAATGATTCGTAGTTAAAGCTCCATCAAGGGTGTTCTAATAAAAAAAGCCCCGCATCTGAACAGATGCGGGGCTTATGTTTACAGGAATGTGCCTACATCACTTTTATCCAAAGCTTACCATTGTATTGACCGTTAAAGTTAGAATTACGTGCCTGATTGGCAGCTTCGTAGTTATTGAACTTTAACAAAAACACATAGTACATGCTATTATTTGAATCTTGGAAGACATCTGAACCAACACCCTGAGAACGCAACTTATTTTGAAGTTTGACTGCATTATTCTGTGAACCGAACACCCCTGCAGTAACATAAAAACCCTTTGACCCCGCTTGGACATTACCAGCATACTGATTGGAATCATACCCCTTAATTGAGGAGTTCACATTGCTGCCGCCTTGTGGCGTTTGAGGATAGTTATTCCCTGTGGTATTGTTACCGGAGGTTCCGTTTATCTCACCACCATTCATTGTAGAATTTACTCCACCAACATTGTTTCTGCCGTTCGCTCCAGCGGATTGAGCGCTCCCACTATTAGCTGCTGCATCCTTTGCCGCTTCGGCTGCCGCTTCAGTGAGTTCACCTTTCATTGCCTCTTTTTCTGCATCAAACAATGACTTCTGCTGTTCAGTAATTTCATCTTTAAATTCATCTAAACGATCATTGAGTAAGTCTTCTAGATCGCCTGACTGACGGCGTTGCCGGTCTTTCAATTTCTTAATTTCATTCTCCAATCGCTTGTCTTTCTTACTTTCTCCAAAAGTGTAACGAAGCATAAACTCATGTGAATTTCCTAGAGCAAAACCATAAGTATTCAAAGAAAAATCGTAGGAGTAGCCTAAGCTAATATTAGCAGTTACGTGAACGCCAGCATTACCTGTAACCGCATAGGACGAACGATATGCTGCCCCCACGTAAAAGTACTCTTTGTGATTAAACATCAAACCTGCATCTACTTGGGGGATGGTCACTTCATTTGCACGAATCGTAACGAATGGACTTAAGGTCATGAGTCCTTTCTGCATTTGCACATTGTACTGAGTATTTACTACATAATGGCGCATGTAATGATATTGATAGGGACTATTGAAATTATCACCAAAATCTACTTTAGGTGCCAAAAGATTTGGCACTGCTGCGCCTATATTGAAATCTCCAAACTGAAGATTAAACCCGAAATTCATGTCAAATTTTGCACTACTCAATTGCGTGTACAAAACAGGATCCAATTCGTCAGGTACGCGAATACCTGAAGAATTAATAGTGTTATTTACGTAGCCTGCACCAAGACCCAAACTCAACGAGTTTTCATCGGTGAATTTAACATGCCACGCATAGGATCCGTAAAAACCTGACCTACTTACGATATCTGTTGCGTCATTAAAGGCGTAACCGCTGTAGCCAAACTTTAGGTCATCACGATTACCGTTAAACGCCATGAATTGCGTTTCTGGTGCACCCTGAATGTCAGTCCATTGCCTGCGATTTAAAACGGATATTTCTGTTTTTCCATCAATCCCACTAAAGGCAGGGTTGAACAAATATGAAGTGTTTAAATAACTTGATATTAGTGGTAATTGCTGTGCATTTACATTGACTATTCCAACCAAAAATGCTGCGAGTAAAATTATTTGCTTTCTCATGATTAGAAGTTGTTTAAGATAGTTACTGCCGCCTTAACCCTTATTTTGTTGTCATGGGTCAAAACATAATAATACGTTCCATCACCCAATTGAGAGCCACCATCAGTAGTACCGCCCCAGCTATTATTATACACTTCCTGGTTATATACTGGCGTTCCCCAGCGGGTGTACACGGTAAATTCACAATCGTCACCGTCTGTAACACCGCTGAGATTGAGAACATCATTTTTACCGTCCGCATTTGGGGTAATTACATTCTGTAAGTTTCCATAGATACCTGCATTAATCACATTGGTATCTTGTTCCGAGACAAATACCTGAACACTAGCTGTATCTGTACAACCATTGATGTCTTCCACTTGTATGAAGTACGTGATGGTATCCGTAGATGGAATGGCTAAAGTAGATTCGCCCAATTGATTACTGAAATAAGAGGGCATATCCGCAAACCAATAATAACTTGTTCCTCCTGATGAACTTAGTGTGGTTGTTTCTCCTGGGCTAATGACCTGCGGAGAAGCAGAAGCTGTTGCAACAATTGTGTAATTATAGACGTCAAAGGTATCTACCGTTCTACATTGATTTACACCAAATGCCTCAACAATATATTGACCTGGAACACTGATGAAATTCTGTTTTCCAACAAAAATCCCACCATTCCATGCAAAATTTAAGGCATTACTTTGGAGAGACACTAAAGCACTATCATAAATACAAATCCCTAGAGAATCATTCGGAAGAATTGAAATGGTTGGGAAAGGCACAAAGTTTACAGTAGTTTCACTAGTAATGTATTGGCACGTCTCATTAACAATTCTCAATCGATAATCCGCGGTATCTGCCACTATAGATGTGTCAACGGTCAACCATGGAAGAGTATCATTAAGTAGATTGAGCCAATTTGCACTTCCTGACGGGTAGGCAATTTGCCACTGGTACTCCCACGAATCGTTGAGGATGGTATCGGTGGCCGTTAACAATGTTGAATCTGTTAGACATAACGTAGTAGTTGGTAACGTCTGGCTAGGCCAAGGTAGGTTGACCACATCTGATTTGGGGACAGTATCTACGAATACCCAAAAAGCATTTGAGGTATCTATACAACCACCGGGAACTGAAGTCACTTCTAAAAACCATTGGCTTGCATTAGTCACATCAACCATTGATGTTGTATCCCCAGTATAATACCAAACGGTATCTCCAAATAAATCTAAACTATCTGCCTTCAACCACCTGTATTGATAGTTGGTAATTCCGGGTGAAGGGAATGCAAAATGTTCAAAGGTCGCGATAGTTCCTTCGCACATTTGAATAGAGTCGTTGCCAATAAAGTTGATTCCTGCTCCATTATTTGCGAAGAACTCTGATGGGGGAGAATATGAATTAACTATGGTATCATTGGATTCAGCATCACACAGGTTCGAATTAACCTCAATAGAGTACGTGCCTGAAATCATTACCTCTAGCGTATCGTTTGTTTCACCTGCTAAGCTTGACCCGCCACTTAGCCATTGATACGAATAACTCTGTCCTGGAGGAGCCTGATTTGCAACTAGTAATGCGGTATCTCCTTCACAAAAAGTAAGTGACCCTGCCTTGTCAAACCAATTAAACGCTGTGAAACCAGTGGTTGGATTCGCGCCAATGATCACATTGTCAATAGTGTCAGAAATAACTACCGGATTAGATGAAATCAATCGAAACTTATAAACGCCCTGATTGATATTTTCCGGAATCAAGACGTCAATTTCATTCCCTGTGCTCACTCCAAAAGCAACCAGTGGATTCATAGAAACAATGTTTCCTGTGAAATTCCCATTGTTGTCACTTATTTCTACTGAAAATAAATTTCCAATATTGTAGGGTGAGAGAATATCGAAAGCCATCACCAAGGTATCGTTTTGACACGCCTGTAGGCTAATAGTTGGTGTGGTCGTACTTTGACCAAAAGCGGTTAGACTTCCCAACAAAAAAATCAATGAGATTATATGTTTTCTCATGTAGAATAGTTTTGGGTTTTATTATTAAGCGTTACACTTGCTTAACAGAACTAATTTCGCACTTGTTTAACAATAACCATGCAACTTTCACTCATTGAAAGACCTTTTCTATCAACAAAAACTATCAGATGAAGTCAATTCCACTCAAAAGACTATTAAATGAACTCATTGGATTCGATCATTTAAGCGGAACTGAACTACAACAAAATTTAGTTTCATGGCTTGATAAAAATATGAGCTATTATAATTGGACGGGGTTTTACTTCATGAATGAAGAGAAGCAGCAATTAGAAATAGGTCCATACATTGGCGCAAAAACAGATCATAGTGTTATTCCTTTTGGAAAGGGCATTTGTGGTCAAGTAGCCTTGAGCGGCAAAACCTTTGAAGTGCCCGACGTGAGTGCCCAAAGTAATTATTTATCCTGCAGTATCTCAACAAGAAGTGAGCTTGTTGTACCTATTTACGCGAACCATAAACTGATTGGACAGATTGACATTGATTCACACCAACTGGATCCTTTTACTTCCGAAGACCATGAACTATTGGAAAACGTAGCTGAATTTGTCTCCCGTAGACTCTAAACTTGCATTCTTATTGCCTCCACAGGGTCTAATCTTGAAGCCATCCAGGCTGGTATAAATCCTGAAATAAGCCCAATGGCTCCGCTCAAAACAAGACCGACTACAATGTTTTTAGTACTTAAGAAAATATCAAACTCAAATATATTTGCAGCCGCGAATGCCCCAATATAAACTAGAAATAAACCGGCTGCACCACCCAAAAGACAAAGAATAATGCTCTCAGTAAGAAATTGAATTAAGACAATAAAGTTTTTAGCTCCAAGTGCTTTTTGTATTCCAATTTCATTTGTACGCTCTCTAACACTCACAAACATAATATTAGCAATACCAAAACCTCCCACTAAAATTGAAAAACCACCAATTACAGTTCCAACAAGACCAAGGACACCAAATAATCCATCGAGCTGATTAGAAATTAATGAGGGATCATTCAAAGCAAAATTATCATCTGCTCCTGGACGGAGTCGCCTGATTGAGCGCATTATTCCAGTAAGCTCATCTTTCAATTGCGCCAAACTAATACCCTCTTTGGCACTAACCATGATTAAGTTTCCATCATTACGGTCTGTATTAACCACGGTTCTTACGAATTTGAATGGAACCAATACCATCTTATCATAGCTCTGACCTACTAAACTTTCGCCTACCTTTTCAAAAACGCCAATAACATTAAGTTTTTGTCCTCGAATAGAAACCTGCTCGCCAATTGGATTTTCTCCGGAAGTAAATAATCCATCTTTTAGATTAGATCCAATGATACAGTATGGCTTTCCGCTGTTCATCTCATTTTCTGTAAAATAGCGTCCAGATTCTAATTCAAAATCCCAAATCTGATTGTATTCATAGGTGATACCTAAAACCTCAACACCACCCGCATCCATTCCGTTTCTTTTGGCGGTAGCGCCTCCTAGTGATGTACCGAAAGCTATATTCTGCGCAAATTGGCTTCGTTTCCTCAAAAGATTACTTTCCTTGCTCAACGGCACTGGCCTATTAAGATACTTCCACCAAGCGTATTCACCACCGCCACCCCAAGGCCATTTTTGAACGTAAACTACGTTGTCCCCTAACTGACTAACACTATCTCGAATGTTTTTTTCAAGCGAATCAACAATAGAGTAAACAAGGATAATTGCAAAGATCCCAATCGTTATACCCAAGAGAGACAGAAACGTTCTCAACTTATTCACTGTCAATGAGATAACAGCAAAAAACAAACTTTCTTTAATCAGACGAAGAAGAACAATCACTAGGTGGTAGGTTTCTCTCAAAATTACTCAGAAAAGCGCATAAAAAGGCATCATTTATAGTACTTTTGAACTTTCTCTTTCTACACACTATATCAGTTTCAAGAAATGCGCATCAAAAACGCCCTTATTTCAGTTTTTCACAAGGAAGGACTTGGTCCAATTGTGGATTGCTTAAGTGCAAATAATACAACTATATATTCAACGGGTGGCACACAAGCCTTTATTGAAGAACGAGGTATCAAGGTGGAACGTGTAGAAGACCTCACCTCCTATCCGTCCATATTGGGCGGTCGCGTAAAAACGCTTCATCCAAAGGTCTTTGGAGGCATTCTAGCAAGAAGAAGTAACAAAGAGGATCAAACACAAATGGCGGACTTTGAAATCCCCTATTTTGATTTGGTTATAGTGGACTTATACCCTTTTGAGGAAACGGTAGCTTCAGGGGCAATTGAAGAAGAGGTGATTGAGAAGATAGATATTGGAGGCATCTCTTTGATACGCGCAGCGGCCAAAAATTTTAAAGATTGTTGGATAATTTCCAATAGAAATCAATACGATAACACTCTTGAAGTTTTAAAAAGTGCAGAAGGTCCAACACAGGACATTCGCAGAAGGTATGCTTTGGAAGCATTTGATGAAAGTAGCAATTATGACACCGCTATATACAGATACTTTGCTGGCGATAGAATGGATCTAAAGCTCAGTGGAAGACAAAAGAGTGAATTGCGCTACGGAGAAAACCCGCATCAAGAGGCGGCATTCTTTGGCAATTTAGATGACGCATTAGAACAAATTCATGGTAAGCCATTAAGCTACAATAACCTTCTTGATATTGACGCCACAGTGCATCTAATCAGAGAATTTGAGGATGATACTACTGTCGCCATCATAAAACATAATAATGCTTGCGGTTTAGCTAGTAGAAGTACCTTATCTCAAGCATGGGATGATGCGCTTGCTGGCGATCCCATTAGCGCTTTCGGAGGGGTGATAGCAGTGAACAAAACTGTAGACAAAGAAACGGCTGAGAAGATGAATTCACTTTTCTTTGAAGTTTTAATGGCTCCCAAATTCAACGAAGATGCTCTTCAAATTTTGAAGAGCAAAAAAAATCGAGTGCTTCTGATTTTAAAAAATTTCGAGGTTCCTTCCTACAATGTACGAACTGCACTTAACGGCACATTGGTTCAAGCAAGAGATTTGGAGTCGGATGATGTTGACAAGATGAAATCA
>MDSX01016299.1_pt1 | contig 29790 bp, 28 predicted proteins | sample 811141 | NCBI WGS metagenome assembly MDSX01 (sample SAMN05326642, study PRJNA326480) | marine metagenome | isolation source: seawater | place: Atlantic Ocean: South East | collected 2010
TCCTCCTCCTTTAGTTCTGCTATTTATAAACCACGCAAATAGGTTAGACTAACATTTATAGATGAATGTCCCATAGCCTTCTGTAGCTTGGTTATAGAGCCAGTTCTCTAAAAGATTTCTATAGCCCCTGAGTGTCTAAAAGAGTATAATGTTTGTCCTTGTTCAAGTAAGTTAGGTTGTCTCTTAAAACGGCTCCAAATGCTATAAAGTAGTCTATGTGTTAGCTGCCAATTAAAAACCCTATTAACTTTTTATATACAAGAGATGAAGCATTTCATTGTGACTATGTTTTGTTTAGGATTGTAAAATATGGGGCAGGTGCAAGCCTCTGCTTATAGGTGTAAGTGTTGAAGGTTATCATTGATTTGGTAGCCTTTTTTTACACCCTAATGTCTGTTCCATTGTTATCCGTAAGATCAAAAACTTTTATAAGGTTTAGGATTTGAGGATTTTTAGAAGCTAATTTTTTGACTATGATTTCAGTTGGAGTGTTAATTATTTCTATAGGCTTCACATTACTTTTTTTCTTTGGCTTTATGTTTTTATAATGCTTCTCCCCTATTAAAACATCTGCAAGATCAGTACCTTCTTTATAGTTGGTTTCCTCTAACCATTTACTTACAGTAATATTAAAACCTAGACTATTAAGCTCTATGGCTTTATCACTCCAACTATTGTACTCACTTTTATCAGGAAATCCAATAACAGTATAGCTCCTTAAAGGTTTTAAATATTCATACTTGAAACCACTCTTAGAACCTGTTGCTAACCAGACATACTCAGGCTTAAAAACACTCATTAAAACTGCGGTCTTTTCACTCTCTACTATTGCTAAACTTATACTTTCGGACTCGTTTATAAGGTGTAATCCAAATAGACATTGGTTTAGGTTGAAACTATCAAGTTTCAGTTCACTTCTAACACTTGAAATATAAGCTTTACCTGACTGATTTTTTTTTCTTTTGCCAGAAACAACATCGTAGAGCATTATTTTACCATGCCTTACTTTTTGAGCATTATCAATTTGCCAGAAAACAGTTGCTCCATTCCATTTTTTTGAAGTTCCAATTAGATACTTTTTTATCACTTCTTTTGTTGCAATATCCCCAAATAAATGTTTCACAAATTGAATAAAATTATTCTCTTTGAAATTTCTACCACTTTTAGATACTAAGCTATATTCATGAAAACTTGTTGGTTTTGGCTTTTTATGAATATACTCATGTTTCGTCAATTTTTCTCCCTTTGGTTTTTCAAAGAAACCACACTTCGATTCTCGGTCACATCTTCCAAAGTTTTCATTCATTAGTTCTCCTGTATGAGTATTTAAATATTTAACTAAGGTGTTTTTATTACACCTCTTACATCTATATTTTTTAGTACTTGGGTCCAGTATGTATTTATAATTCATTTTAACGGTTGGTAAAAGTGGTAAAGGTGGTAAACCTCAACAATAGCTTGGGTTTGCTTAATTTATTAAATGGTAAGGCTTTGGTAAACGTGGTAAAGTTTCGGTAAAGAGCAACTAATGCAAAGTGCTGATAATCAAATTTTAACATGTATGATTACCACCTTTACCATTATATTATTTTCTTTTTATAATTTCCAAGACTATCTAGCCTAACAAACAAAGATTTATTACCTAAAAAACGATTGACAGAACCACCCTTTACATTATGTTGCTCAAACAAATCCATGACCTCTTTTCTTTTAAACTCAGCAGGTAAACTTTTAAACAATTCTATTTTATTTAATGGCTGGTCTTCAAGTGGGTTTAAGGAAATCATCTTGTCAAATACCTTTAGAGCATTACTTCTAAAATACTCTATTAATTTAATAGCTTTATTTATACTAACGTCTGATATGGTATCTTCAAATTTATTTATTGAAACCTGATGCATCATCTCAATTATGAGTGTGAGTCGCCAGAGATAAGTTTCTAGTTTAGCTTGAACAGAGGTTTCTATATCGTCATTAAAAGATTCCTTCACCTTTTTATGTTGCCATTGTTGGTATATTTTAATTTGATTTTCTCTTGTTTTTATTTTTGATGGTGGGGCATCGTATAAATTCAAAATGAATCTTTTATAATTCTCAACGTGTTTTTCAGCTATAGCTCGTCCTGTAAACATACTTGGCTTTAAATTTTTAGGATAAACAAATAGTATACGTGATAAAAAACCGTCATCATTCCTTCCATTTGAGGCTAAGGCTTTTAACTTTTTGGGTTGCAATCCACCTAAAATATTTACGTTGGTTTTCTCTACCCTTATTGGATCTTTTGAAACCCTATCTACTGTTAGAGTACCACCATTAAAAAACTCCAGATATTTTTGTTGGTCGCCTCCTTTTTTATACTGGTCAAAGCTATTTATCCAACCCATTAATTCATCTTTAAAAATCAATACTCCTTTGTCATTATACTGTAAAGTTTCTGCAAGTTTTTCAGGCGTAAAATCAGTTAGTAATGTCTTTTTTAAAACTGGTTTTTTATCTTTTTTTTCTTGACTTTCATAAGTTTTTAAAAGATTCTTAAACTCAATATAACTATCCTTATCCTTCTTTTCCATAGGTTTTTTTGCAAAATTCAGAGGGTGTGTTTTCCCTATACCTTGCCTTCCTATAATTGCAAGCCATAGAATTGGCTGGCTACTGTAAGACCCGTTAAATAGACTTACAGTATTACCTAGAGCAGTAGCACAAACAGATAAAATCCCTGCACTCAAATAGTTTGGATTGTATCCCACAGTTTTTTCTGCGTCTTTTATTAATGCTTGAATTTGTGTGGGAAAAATTTCAGTTGGGAAATCTACAGAAGAACTAAATTCGTTATCAATAATTTTATCTAACATTATTTACCATTTTTAGCTCATTATCAAATTTGAATTCTCCATGATCATATGTCACTTTAGTATCAGAATTTGCTCCTCCTAATCTTACCCATTTACCATTTGTTAACTTTACTTCCATATATTGCAAGCTTTTTAGTTGAAAACTAAATGCTGCGATATCAATTTCTGTTTCTATACTTTGAACTTTTTTTACGGTTGCTTTCATTTTTCTGATTTTAAAGTTCAACAATAGCGTTATCAATATCTGTTTGACGATATAAAACTCGTCCGCCAATGCCAACTGCCTTCAGTTTTCCGTTCTTATTCCATTTGTTTAAAGTAACTAGAGAAACATTAAGCATTTTGGAGACTTCAGCTCTACTTAAATAAGTGTTTGGTTGTTTTGGCTGGAAGTGAAGTTTAAGGCTTTCTAATTGAGTTTTTACGCCCTCAATAATAGCTTCTTGAAGTTGTTCGGGTTTAACCGAAATAAATTGTACTTGTTGCATAATTAATGTTATTTAATTGTTTGCAACAAATACACGTTAGGGATTTTTTAGGGATTCCCTAAAAAGATAAACTACTCTATTTTTAAACCAATTTCTATTAGCTTTTGTTTTACCTTTTCAACTGTTTTAGGGCTGTTGTATGGACTTTTAGATTGGTCGCTCTTATTAAGTAGTGCATTTAAATAAGACTGTATAGAACTTGTCTTCTCACCTAAACAAAGGCTTAAATATTTTGCTAGACTATTTACGCTTAAATTAAAAGGTTCTTTATTTTTTAAAAAATCTAAAACTCCAGCTTCGTTTAAGGCAATTATTTTTTCATTAATGCCTGATTGATCATAGTCAATTAAAGTTTCTTCTTTTTTGACCTCTAAAAGTTGTTTTATTCGCTCTAAAGAATATGTCTCTGAACTTTTATTATAAATTAAATCAAAACCGTTTTCTTTGGCTCTTTGACTTAAGTATTCTAACCTTTTTACTAATGAATTATTAATTTGTTTTTGTAATGTTTCATGCCTAAGTATTGTGTCATTGTCAATATAATCTGTATTAAACTCTTTAAATTTATAGCTATAAATACCCTCATTTAATTCATCAGTTATAAAACTAATTTCATTAGCGTCAATAAATTCGTTTTTAAAATCCTCTAAACGCTTATTGTATGTATTCTTATAAACATCAAAACTACATCCAAAAAAATAATCAGTCTTGTAATATTGATCATATTCAGTAAAAAAACTTAGCTGTATCTCTTTTGCAAAAATGTTAGGTGTTTGATCATTCTCCTTAATATTTAGATTGGGATCTGAAGAATGGGGACCGTGATTAGATAGCCAGTTTTCATGGCTTTCTGAAATTATTTTAAGGGTCTCCTTTAGAACGGTATAATGTTTGTAATTTTCCAACTTGAACGGGTTTTAGCGTGTATATTTATATAATAAAAATCTCTTATAGGTTTATAATTTGTCTTTTAAGATATGTTTTTTATAACATTTAGTTGAGGTTCTTTTTTTTCTTTTAATGCTTGCAAAGTGTAAAAGTCTGCAATTTGTTGTGCAAAGTCTAAACTATCTTTTCCTATGTAATTTAATAGCATCTTCTCTGAGCTGTGAGCGGATACACTCATAATTAAGGGTGTTGGCAGTATTCCATATAAGTTGGTGCAAAAAGAACGCCTGCAAACGTGCGAAGACATAAGTTCCCACTTTAGGTAGGTTCCACTAATTTTTCTTTTTTCTTTGTTTCCTCTACCTTTTTCTAACACCGTAATTTTACCTCCCTCTATTGGCTCGTGTATTTCTGCAATCTTGCAAATCTCTTTGATATACTTATTAAATTTCTGAACAGATATTTTATACGGCAAGCCGTTTTGTATTATTTCTTTAGTTTTTGCAAGTACGGGGATTGTTACGTTTTTATCTGTTTTTTGTTGCTTTAATTCTATTACTTCTAAGCCGTTACGGATTACAAAGTTAGATTCATCTAATATTAATAAATCGCCACCTCTCTGTCCAATGTTACAACCTAACAAAAGCCATTTACGAGCATTTTTAAGTGCATCACTCATTAACACTATGTCTTCTATTGCTTGTAATTCACTTGGGTTTAAGTACAGTATATTTTCGTTCTTTGTTTTAGTACTATCAATCTTTTTAAGTTGCCTACTAGTTTCAATACCATAAAATGATGCATCATTACAAACTGTCTTTAAGTCTGCTATTTTTTTAAGTGCATAACTCTTTTGATACCTCCTTACGTTTAACAGATATTTTAAAAAATCTTTTGCAAATTTCACATCTATATCTTTGACTTTGAGCGTATCATGGTTTTGGTATTCGGTAATAATATTTCTAAGTGAAATGTAGGCATTAATTCTACTTTTAGATAAACCAATACCTCCTTTTGCGTTTTTTCTTGTGGGTGCTTCACCAATAATACTTTGAATCGCATCTATTAGTAAATCACTTTGTTTATTTTCTGTGACATAACCAAAATGCAAATTGATCCTATGTTTTAACCAATCCGTATTTATTACATTACCCTTGCTACCTGTATTATTGATCTCATCTAAAATATAAGTTTCTAATTTCTGTAAATCAGATTTTAGCTTTTTATTGGTTGCTGAGGTTGTTTTAGGAAAATTTGAAGTAGTACTCCAGTTTTTAGGTGAGATGTATAACCCTGTTTTGGCACGTGGTGTTAAACCTCGTCTTACAGATAGCCTAAGATAAATGGGGGCATTTTCACTATCACTTAGAAGTTGATATCTAACGGTAGCCATAAGTATTGAATTTTAATAAAACAAATTTACGACCTTTTTGAATTCTTGCCAACGGTTTGCCAACCGTTTTTTAATCTTAATTAATTATACCTCACTTTAATTAACTCCTGATAGTTATTGTAAAACAATGGTTTAGTAAAATTTAAAAGGTTTTATTAGAGTTATTAAGAGCCTCAGACAATATTAAAATAAAAGGTTTCAAGTCCCGTCTTCAGTACAGATAAAAAGCCGAAACTCTAGTTTCGGCTTTTTTTGTTTACTGCAATGAGTAAAGCTTACTTTAATGTATGCAAGGAAATAAAAAATATCACAAAATATATTATCTTTGAAACTATTAAAAATCTCTTTATGAAACCTATACCTGCTTATTTAATTTTAATCTTTTTATTTTTGAATCAACTATCTTTGGCGCAGCAAATGCCTTTAGATTTTTCTGACCCTACAGAAAATTTTTCTTCTTTTGGGGGTAGCAGCTTCTCTTTAAATACAGATCCAGAAAACCCTAGCAATGAGGTTGGCCAATTTTTTAATGATGGGTCTTTCTATTGGCAAGGATTTTACCTTGATTTGCAAAGAGTCATTGATTTGGATTTTCAGAACACGATTTCTTTGTCTTTTTATGGCTTTGACTCTAATGCGCACACCGTATTAATAAAACTAGAGAATGGCCAGAACCCTGATGTTGAGGTTAGTCAAAATATACCCGCTGGCGGCGGTTGGACCAATAATGTTGTTTTTGATTTTTCTCAAGCGGTATTAGCCAATGACGGTACACCGGTAAATGCTACTGGAGAATATAGTAAATTGGTTGTTTTTATTGATGGAGGAGTAACAACCGCAGGCACCTATTTGCTTGACAACATTGATGATGGTTCTACAGAAGTAAACCTTAACGAGATTGATGTAGAGTATACCAATTTAGTATGGGAAGATCAGTTTGAAACTCCAGGCGTTGTCAACCCATCAAATTGGCACCACCAAACACAAGTCATTATTCCCGGTGTAGGCTGGGCTAATGGTGAAGAACAGCATTATACAAACCGTATAGATAACTCTTTTGTAGATACTTCCGGGTTTTTAAATATTGTTGCAAAACAAGAAACCTATACTGATCAAGGCTTAACAAAAAACTATACTTCTGCTAGGTTAAATGCAAAATTTGCATTTACCTATGGTAGAGTAGATGTACGAGCTAAAATTCCTGTTGAGGCTGGTACCTGGCCCGCAATTTGGACACTGGGTAAGAATATAAATGAACCCGGTGCCTACTGGGACTCGCAATATGGAACAACTAGTTGGCCTGCATGTGGAGAGATTGATATGATGGAGCACGGAATATTTCCTAATCAAAATATTAACTACATAAAAAGTTCTTTACACACTCCGTGTTGTTATGCTGGTAATCCAAATGGAGGAGGTACTATTGCGTCAGATCTTGAAAATGATTTTCATGTATATTCATTAAACTGGTCTCCTGATCAAATAACATTTTTATTGGACGGGGTTGGGTATTTCACTTATAATCCTTTTATAAAAGATGATAGCACATGGCCATTTTACGAGGACCAATTTGTGTTATTAAACATCGCTATGGGAGGTCTTGCAGGAAATACATCTTCTGATTTTGACCAAACTACCATGCTAATAGATTACGTTAAGATATATCAAGAAGGCGAATTAAATACGGGTGCAAATATTGACTTAAAGGATAAGGTGAGCGTGTATCCAAACCCAGCAAGTAATGTAATTAACTTGAGCACTTCTATACCTCTTAGTAGTATAAAGATGTATGATATTTTTGGGAAACTACTACTTACTAAAGAAAAAAACTTTACAAATATCGATGTAAAAGCCTATACCTCAGGCATGTATTTACTTGTAATTACTTCAAACAATCAAGAAATTATAAAGAAAGTACTAATCAATTAATTTGTAATTACTGATCTAAGATGTCTAGGGGGTATTAGGCAGTATTTAGGTTTAATTCACATTCAATATAGGAAAGACTTCAAACAAATAGTTGGCAAACTATTTGTTTTTTTGCCAAGGAAACTTGCCTTCTAATTCAACTTGTAAAGAGGTACTTAAAATAGTTCGAACAAGTACTATGAGGCCTAAAATAGTAACAGACCTTAAAGTCGGCTCTGTTGAAACCGTTAAAATAATATCAGCTGCAATAAGTACCTCTAGACCCAATAGGATTGATTTTCCGATAGATTGTCTTAACTTTTCTAATGGACTTAATTTCTTTCGAGTAAGACCTACTATAAACATTAATAAGGAGTATAGCAAACCTAGAAAAATAGTTAAAACTCCTATAGTTTCTATTGTTTTAGCAATAATAATTATGTATTCACTTATGGTATCCATTGTTGTTTAATTACTCTAAGATAGGTATTACTCATTAAATTCATACTAATATACCAATTATTCCACAGGAATCTCTTTAATTTTATGATTAAAAATTATGTATATTTAGATCAAAAATAAGTTAATTTTTTAAACTAATAACTTTCTGTAAATAATCGTTTTAATTGAATTTTATTTCATAAAATACTAAAAAATTGAAATAATAAAGTGGCCAACACCTAAAAAACAAATAATGAAAAACTATAGAAAAGAAATAATAATAGGTGTATTGATGATCGGTTTTTCAATTGCATTTTATTACTTATATGGTATTTTATTACCTTTTATTTTGGGGATGCTACTTGCATTCTCTGCGCAACCAATAATTAAACGAATCCAGAAAATAGTTAAAAGTAAGGGTCTTGCTACAAGTATTTTTTTGGCAGTAAATACAGTGCTAATTATTCTGTTTTTTGTTTTTTTTACTAATTACATCAATCGAGATTTTAAAAGACTCAATCAAAGTTTTGTTTTTTTGACAACAAAAAATCAAGAAAATTTAAACCAAACCACACAAAAAGTAAAAGAATATATCAATAATTTATATGACATTGACCAAGTGGAAGTTTTACTAAAACATAAATCTGATTCCATTATCAATAAAATAAAAAACATCGATTATTCGGAGTTAGACTCCGAATCTATAAAAACTGGCTTTGAAAAAGCCACCGCCATATTTCAAAGTAAAAAAATAAATACTGAACAATTAAAACCTAAATTTAGTTTCTTATTTATTCTATGCTCCACCATTGGGTATTTTATACTAATTTTATATCAACTAGACTACTTTACCAGAATTCGGAAAAAATATTTTGGAGGTAAAATAAAATCTATATTTCACACCATCATTGATGATTTCAATCAAAGTTTTGTTAAATATTTTAAATTAAAAACAAAAATCATCCTTTTACTATCTTTAATTTATATCAGTACATTTATTATTTTAGATATGCCTGGAACGATTTTAATTAGTTTATTAATTATATTACTATCGTATATTTCTTATCTACAATACTTAGCACTCATACCGCTTTCTATTAGCTGTATGGTCCTCTCTGTGGAAAACTCTCAAAGTTTTTTATTCTACTTTAGTATTGTTATCGCTGTCTTTATTATGGCGAGTGTTATTGAAGAATGGTTACTTAAGCCACGAATTATGAAAGACAATACCGGTATAAACCCTGTGATTATTGCACTAGCACTTAGTATTTGGACCTATCTTCTTGGTATGCCCGGCGGACTTATTGCTATTCCTATGACTGGTTTAATGATCATTATATTTAAACAATACTTTTTAAAACCTTACCAAGAAGCTATTAAAGATTGATTAAAAAAATTGATTCAACAAAAATTATAATTAATTTCTTTTTTTTCGAATCAGTGCTAGTGATTATTTTAAAAGAAGTATTTTCTTTCAAGGAGTTTCAGATCAATTTTCATATCCCTTTATTTATTGAATTTTCCTCAATCGCTGTAGATCCAGAATTTTGATATTTCGGCCCTCAATTTGAATAATTCCTTGATTTTTAAAACTGGATAGAGTTCGAATTAAAGATTCCGTTGCAACACCTGCAACACTCGCCAAATCATTACGAGAAATATTTATAGTCTCTTCTGAAGCGCAATATAATTTTTCGACAAACATTAAAATAGTACTTGCCGTTTTTTTATTTACGTTACTGTAAGCCATGTGGACCAAATGCTCTTTTATTCCACTAATATCATCAGCTAACAACTGTATCAATTCTAAAGTAAGCCCGTGATTTTTATCCAACATAGACTTAAATTCCTGTTTAGAAACTCCCACTAATTTGCTTTCCATGATAGCGGTCGCGGTTTCTTGGTAGGTAATGTTTTCTGTAAACGAAGTATAGCCGAATAAATCGCCTACTTTATTTAATTTTGTAGTAAGTTCTTTTCCATTTTTATCCAGCTGATGTGACTTCACAATACCCTTTAAAATTAAATATATAAAATTAGAATGTGCACCTTGGCTATAGATATCTTGGTCTTTATTAAAAGTAAATTTCGTTCCGTTATTGGTAAAAAAGTTTTTTAAATCGTTCAATGAACGGATGTTGTTTTTTTGATTTACTACATCCCCCTCTAAAATTCTTCGGTCTTTTAAAATGGAAGCTTTGGCTATTCTACTTTCTATAGCACTTATTAGTTCTTCTTCTTTAAAAGGTTTAGTGATATAATCATCTGCGCCCATATTCATTCCTTCTCTTACATCTTTACGTTCGGTTTTTGCCGATAAGAATATAAAAGGAATGTATTTGGTGCGTTCATCATTGGCTAAAATCTCTAATACTTGGTGACCATTCAGTTCTGGCATCATAATATCACTAATAATAATATCTGGTATACTGCTTTTTGCTAATGCAACTCCTTCCATACCGTTAGAAGCAGTAATAACCTCGAAATTAGAAAGTACTAAGATTTCTGCAGTGTTTTCTCTTAAAACAAGATCATCTTCAATTAATAATAGCTTTTTCATAGTTGTGCTGTATTTGGAATACTAATGGTAAATGTAGTGCCTTTATTTTCTGCACTTTCGAAATTAATAGATCCTCCTAAATTTTCAATATGAGTTTTTGAAATGTTTAATCCTATTCCTGTACCTTCTGTTAATAAGGCATTTTCAGCTCTAAAATAACGATTAAAAATATTTTTCTGATCAATTTTTGGGATACCTATACCATCATCAATTATTTCTAAGGTGGTAATTTCGATATCTTGCCTAACCTTGATAGCTATCACTGAATTTTCTGAGGAATATTTAATAGCGTTATTTATTAGGTTTGATAAGGTCAACTCAATGATTTTCTCATCTTGAAATAAAGATATTTCATCGATATGGTTTGGGTAATCTATCTTCTGACCTTTTTTTAATAGAATATTGGCATTAGAAACTACCTCTTTTATCACTTTACCTAATTTAAAAGTGCTTAAATTATAGTTTATATTTCCGGTTTCTAATTTCTCTAAAGATAAAAAATCATTTAAAATATTATTTAAATATTGTACTTTATCAGTAATGATTTTGATATGTTTATCTCGTTTTTCTTGTTGTTCTGACAAGTTATACTTCCCCAATAAAATAATAGACGTTAGAATACCACTCAATGGAGTTTTAAACTCATGGGAAACTAAAGATAAAAAATTTGTTTTTAATTTATTTAATTCTCGTTCTCTTCTAAAGGCAATATTGATATCTTTTTCGGCATCGACCCTTAGCATATTTTCATGTTCTAATTGACTAATTGTCTCATTTAATTCTTTAGTTCTTAAAATAATCTTTTGTTCAAATTCGGCATTTAACTTACTGATTCTTATTTCCTGTTCTTTCCTTTTTGAAATATCGGTGACCAATGCCATTATATATTCTTTATTGTATAACTTAAAAATATTTAAACTCACTTCTACAGGGAACATACTCTTGCTTTTATGCATGCCATAAATACTAAGGTTTTTCTCCTTTTTCTCTTTGACTCCTTGATTCAAAAAAACTTTTAACTGATTCTCAAGTTGAATCGTATTGGCATCAGAGAATAAAACTTGGAAATGTAATTGATTTAACTCTTTTATTTTATAACCAAACATCCGCTCTGCCGATTGGTTCGCTTCTATAATTTGTTGTTGGGCATCTAAAAGAATTATCCCAACAGACTCAACCTTTAACGACTTATTAATAAGGTCATTATCTTTTTCAAACATGACTGTATTAGTTTTGGACTTCATTTTCTTCTTTTACTTTAATTTTTTTATTAGACTATAAATGATACTACAAATTTAAACAGATGCAGTATTTTAGAATATGACATCAAATGTCTTAATCAAAAAAACACGCTAAATTAATAAAATTACCCCTTGTTACTTCAACATAAAAAAAACTAAAAATAAGATTTATAAGCTAATAACTGGGTTAGGCTTTCTGCAACAATACTTTTTAATATGTTAAATATTATATTTAAAACTTTATATTAAGCATTACTCCTACCCCTTATGCTTGCGCTAAAAATATAATAAAATTATTAATTTATTATATTTTTAAAGGCTTAAAATACTCTGAATCCATTTTAGTATATATTATTTATTTTAATAAATCCTTACTTTAAACCCAATGTCTTTAAGTGATTTTATAAAATATGAAATATAAAAAAACTTATCTATATTGTAGACTCTAATAAATAATCAAAATAGAAATTATGAGAAAAATTATTTATTTAACCTTCGCTATATTGATTATTGCCTGTAGTGATGATGATAGCCATTCAATTAATGATATAAACGCTCCTATTATTACTTTGTTAGGAAACTCACCTACTAGCATCACTCAGTATACAACATATATAGATGCTGGGGCAACTGCTATAGATAATGTAGATGGAGACTTAACTTCAAGTATCGTTGTAACTGGAAATCCAAATATGAATGTTATAGCCACTTATACTATTACTTATAATGTTTCAGATGTTGCTGGCAATACAGCTTCAGCATCCAGACAAGTTGCGGTTATTGAAGATATCGACAATCCGGTTTATATCGACACCAACGGGATTACTATAAAAGCAAAAGAATGGGCAGAAGTAGGAGCTACGGGTCAAATAAACGACATAACTTATACCGTTGTAGATAAACCAATGTTAGAACAATTGATCGAAAATGGAGATGATCTTAGCAAATTAGCTACTACAAAAGTTACTAGCATGGCTTTGTTATTTTATGGGGCTACTAACTTTAACCAAGTTATTACTAATTGGGATATGAGTAATGTAATTAATACTTATGCTATGTTTTGGGATGCATTTGAATTTAATCAAGACATTGGAAATTGGGATATGAGTAATGTTATTAATATGAGTAATATGTTTACAAACGCTACTGCATTTAATCAATCCCTTAAAAATTGGGATGTGAGTAATGTTGATTCTATGAGAGGTTTATTCGTCAATGCCAGCAATTTTAATCAAGATATTGGAAATTGGAATGTTGGAAATGTAACTAATATGAATTGGATGTTTTATAAGGCCACTAGTTTTAACCAAGCACTTGAAAATTGGGATGTGAGCTTTGTAGATGAAATGTATGGAATGTTTAGTGATGCGGATTCCTATAATCAAAACCTTAGTTCTTGGAATGTAGAAAATGTTACACTTTGTGGTGCTTTTAATGCAAACACTACCCAATGGATTTTGCCAAAACCTACCTTTACTAATTGCACACCTTAAATAAAATTTCAAATTATATTTAATTTGAAAGAACAGCCTAAATGATAAAAAAAACAGAAAAAATAGATTCTAATTATATACATCGAAGTAATTGGTTAAGAGCTGTTGTCCTTGGAGCTAATGATGGGATTTTATCAACGGTTAGTATCGCAATTGGAGTTGCAGCTGCTACTGATGTTCGAGAACCCGTTATTTTGGCAACTTTAGCGGGATTAGTTGCCGGTGCTTTATCAATGGCTGCTGGAGAGTACGTATCTGTAAGTTCGCAAAAAGACACTGAAAATGCAGATATTGAACGTAATAAAAAAGAACTTAATGACAAACCCGAAGTCGAATTGCAACGACTAGTAGAAATTTATGAAAAAAGAGGTTTAAATAAAGAAACTGCATTGAAAGCTGCTAAAGAATTAACAGAACATGATGCATTGGGTACTCATATAAGAGATGTATTGGGAATTAATAAAATTAGTCAAGCTAAGCCTATTCAAGCAGCATTTGCTTCTCTTGCAGCATTCACGGCAGGAGGATTACTTCCTTTTTTGGTAACACTCTTTATGCCTTTAAATAGTATGGAATATTCACTGTATTTGTTCGCGCTATTTTTTCTTATCATTTTAGGAGCATTAGCAGCTAAGACAGGAGGTTCAAGTATATGGAAAGCAATTATTAGAATTACTTTTTGGGGAACACTTGCTATGGGACTGACTGCAACGGTTGGTTATTTATTTAATGCAAATATTGGGTAATAGGGAGGTAAAAAGAAATAAAATTAATTATATTAAATTATTAATATTTTTCATGATTCAAAAATTAGGAGAATTATTATCAAATCTGTTTTTAAAGTTCATGCCAAATGCTTTTGTATTTGCGATATTACTCACACTAACAATAGCATTGGGATCATTTTTTTGGGTAGATACCTCTATTTTTCAAATTATTAAATCTTGGTATACCGGTTTTTTCGATTTAATTGGATTTGCCATGCAAATTGCATTAATCATTATAACAGGTTTTAGCATTGCATTATCCCCATTGGTTAAAAGAGGTATTGATGTCCTTTCCAAAAATTTAAAAACACCATCACAAGTTTATTTATTAGTGGTATTTATTGGATTGCTCCTGTCCTTAATTAGTTTTGGCTGGCTAGTTATAACTGCTGTACTCGCTAGAGAATTAGCGCTGAGAGTAAAAGGAGTTCATTATCCATATTTAATTGCTTGTGTATATTTTTCTTTTAATAGTTGGGTATTTGGATTATCTAGTTCCATCCCACTACTTTTAAATTCTAAAAAAAACTTTTTAATTGAAACGGGGGTTCTCACTAAAGTAATACCAACTTCATTAACCTTGCAATCATCATTAAATTTAGTGATGACTCTTTTTATGGCAATAAGTGCTCCAATAGTGATGTACATTTTACGTCCAAAGTCTTCAAAAAATAAAGAATTAAAAGATTTGATGATTTCGGATGAAGAACTCGAAAAAAGGACCATTAAAGAAGAGGCTTCTAGCTTAAATTTACCCTTTAAAACGTTATCGGACAGACTAAATAATAGTGTTTTACTACAAATGATTATCGTAGCAATGGGACTTAGCTATATAGTTTACCATTTTAGCACTAAAGGACTTGATTTAAACTTTAATATCATGATTTTTATTTTTATAATTTTTGGAATGTTACTGCATAAAACACCGTCTCGCTATGTAATTTCAATGAAACGTTCCAGTAGTAATATTTCTGGTGTTTTATTTCAATATCCCTTTTACGCAGGTATTATGGGAATTATGTTATACACTGGATTGGGGGATAAATTAGGACAACTAATGGCTTCTGTTGCCACTTTAGAAACCTATCCTCTTTTCGCATACTTAACTGGAGGTATTGTAAATTTTGCTATCCCTTCTGCTGGAGGAGAATTTGCAGTAATTGGACCCAGTTTAATTAATGCTGTTATGGAATTAGGAGCTGGTTTACCAGAAACTCAAGTAACAGCTATGATTGCTAGAGCCTCTTTATCTGCTGCTTATGGTGAGAGTTTAAGCAATATGTTACAGCCTTTTTTTTTACTTATTATAATTCCTATAATGGGGAAAGGTATTAAAATTCAATCAAGAGATGTTATGGGATATCTAGTTTTACCTTTTATCCTCTTTTTTATAATACAGACCTTGTTAGTAGTGTATTGGCCTCTTTAAATTTTGAAAAAATAGATTTATTATAGTAGAAATCGAATTTTAATCGTGTTTTTTTTTAGCGTAGAAAAACAACAAGAGATAAGCTACTATACCCACCATGATAGACACCACAGATGCTAAAATAAAACTTCCAACTACATAGGTTTTAAGACTCTTAACTAATTCAAAATTTTCTTCAAAATCTGCAAATGAATAATCCGTGGGCTCTCCTAAAACATAGTTGCCTATCATGATCCCTGCATAAACTGTAAAAGGAATAAAAGGTGGAAAACTAACATTCGTAAAAGCAAACGAAATCGCTTTATTTAATTTAAATAATACTGCTAATGAAAGCACCAATATGGTATGAAATCCCCAGAGCGGAGTTAAACCAATAAAAACTCCTAATGCCATTGCCTGAGCACTCTTTAATGGAGATTCATTTTTTCCTAATATTTCTTCTTTTATAAATCGTCGAATACCTTTTTTCCTAAATTCCCTTATTAAATTGCGTGGTTTTATATACAAGAATGCTACTAAAATAAACCACGTATTTAATAAACTTATTCTTAAAAAACCTTTGATTGATTTAAAATGAGTTGCCCTTTCTTGAGAGTCGATTGATACTTTAATCGGAACGTTTTTTACTATAATTCCTCTCCAAGCTGCTTTGACTATAGTTTCAATTTCAAATTCAGACTTGATCGTAAAAAATTTAATTTTATTCAGCGCTTTTAAAGGGTATAAACGAAATCCCGATTGCGTATTTTTTAATTGAATACCCGTTTGAAGTTTATATAAAAAATTTGAAAGTTTATCAGTAAAACTCATTCTGCTAGCAACCGTTTTTTGATTCCTATTTGTAGACCCAATGAACAGAAGGTTTTTATTAGTTTCAGCTTCTAGTTGATTAACAAATAACGATATATTCTCATGATAATATTGTACATCAGTTTTTAATGTGATAGCAAAATCATATCCTAGTACTTCAGCTTTTTTTAAAGCAATTCGCAACGCATTTTCATTTCCTCTATTTTTTATTAAAGAGATCTTTGTTATTGCAGTATATGTTTTTAGAATTCTAAAAGTAGCATCGATATCACCATTATTGATAACAATTAAATCTTTTGTAATTTCTAATACTCCATCTATGACTGTTTTTAAAGTGCCCTCATTATTATATGTGGGTATGATTACACATATTTTAAGAGTTTTTATTTTATGTCCAAGCGAACTTCTATCCAGCACTTTCAGATGTGTTTAATTAAATTCTTTTTTTTCTTCATCAGAAAACGATTTAGACTGCATGATAAATCCTCTGACATATGTTTTTATAGGAGTTGATTTAATATTTTTATATCCTTCTTTGATGAATTGTTTATCTTCTGTTTTATTGGCTCGATATTTTAATAGTTTTGGTGCGTTTTCTTGGATACTTAAACGAATGCATCGCATTTCAACGTTAGCAGGTTCCTCAAAAATTGCAAAATTTAATAAAGTTGCTCCCTCTTTAAAAAAAGTTTTTTTTTCTTTAATAACTTTGGAATATTTAGCCATTATTATTAGGACTGCTCCTTTATAAGCCACTAGTAATTTTTTATCTGTTTTCTTTACTTCAGCTAAATATTTATTTAATTGAAGTGTTACTTCTTTGCTATTAAAGCTTTTTTTATAATCCGTTCTTACTTTTGTTAAGCTTGGTGAAAATAAACCTAAAAGTAATATAAGTATGAATATACTAGTTTTCATCTATAAAATCAATTTTTAATGCTAGGTCAGGGTTGAGTTCAGTATTTATTTTTGTTGTAAATTTAATATTGGCATGAGTTTTAAGAAACTGGAGGCTAAATGGACTTGAAATTCTAATTTTAGTATTAGACCGCATTCTTTTTAGTGTTATAAATTACAGAAATTAGTGTTGTAAAAAGAAAAAACAAAAACAATAATAGTATGTCCGGAATGATTTCTAATAAACCTCCGCTTCTTAAAAACACATCATAAAAAGCATTTAAACCCCAATTCATAGGTGATAAGCTAGAGGTAAATTGCATAATGGTGGGCATCATAAAAACAGGCACCCATACACCGCCCAAAGCAGCTAATACTACTACAAAAGTAGCTCCAAATGGCGCTGCTTGTTCTTGTGATTTAGCAACTGTTCCTAATAATAAGCCTAATCCAATAGCTGCTAATCCAGAAAACATAGCTACTATAAATGCTAGAAATAACTTCCCCGAAACACCTAAGGTTGGTAATTCCAATACTGGAAAAAGATAAACACCAATTAATACCATTAGAAAAAACTGTATCAAACAAACCGAAAGAAATACAACTGTTTTACCTGCCAAAACAATTGAGTAAGAAACAGGATTTGTTCTTAATCTTACAAAAGTACCTTGACTCTTTTCCTTTACCATATTTATAGATAATGGAACTATGATAAAAAATATAGCAAATAAAGTCCAAGCAGGAACATTATGTTGAGCAGAATTTGGGAGCACTTCATCTTCCTTTAAATTGGGTGTTATTTCATTAAAGGTTATAAATTTCTCTGAATTAAAAGTAAAGCTCGAATCATCGTCTAATAATTGCTCTTGAAAGGCTTTATAAATTGACTCCGTTTCTATTTTTGAAATCATTTTATCAATGCCACTCTTTATAGAAATTTTAAATGATGGTTGAAGAGCTGGATCAAAATAAAGTCTGACCTCTTTAGTGGAAATTTCTATTTTAGTAGCAGAAGTCGCATCATCTTCAAACCCAAAATCTGCTAAAACTCCTTCCACATTTCGACTTATTTTAAGTTCTAAATCTTTAGATAAGTTTTTTGGTATCACTATTGCTAACTGATAGGTCCCTTTAAAAACAAGTTTCTCAACTTCGCTTTCTTTTTCTTTTACAATCACTTCAAATAATTTTTGATTTTTCAATCCTTCAAAAATATTCTCAGAGATCATTCCTTTATCATTATCAACTATTAAAATTGGAATTTTTGTTTGTTGAACACTTTTAAACGAGCTATCTTGAATTAGGGTAATCGTAATTACAAGAACCAAAGGCATTACAAATAAGATCGTAAGCCCTCCAACATCTCGGATAAGAAGAAGAAATTCCTTATGTATAGATGCCCATAATTTATACATGATCTCTTAGTTCTTTTCCTGTATATCTAATAAAAACATCTTCTAAATTATGTGCTTTTTCATTGGATAAAATAAGTTCTTTTGGTGTTCCTTTTAAAATTATTTTTCCATTATCTATTATTGCCACACGGCTACAAAAATGTTCCGCTTCGTTTAAATGATGTGAAGTGTATACTATGGTAGTTCCTTCTTTATTTAATTGTTTTAAATGATCTATAATAACATTCTTGGATTGAACATCTACTCCTACAGTAGGCTCGTCTAGGAATAATATTTTTGGTTGATGTAAAACACTAGCAATTAAATTGATTCTTCGTTTAATCCCTCCAGAAAATATTTCAATTTTTTTATTTGCAAACTCTAAAAGTCCCATTTTTTCTAGATATAAATGAATACTTTTTTTTAATATTTTTCCTTGCATACCATACATGCTGCCAAAGTAACTTAGATTTTCATAGGCCGTTAAGGATGGGTATAAAGCATATTCCTGGGGAACAATCCCTATTAATTGCTTTAATTCTTTCTTGTTATTAATATAATCTAAATTATTGATTGTAAAAGTTCCCGATGTAGGTTTTATTAAAGAGCATAACATTGAAATTAGTGTTGTTTTCCCAGCACCATTGGGACCTAAAACACCAAATATCTCACCTTTAAGTATGTCTAAATCTAAATTTGATACCGAAAAATAATCAGCTCCTTTATACTTTTTAGATAATTTTTGAATATGAAGCATTTAGATTATTTAATAGGTTTTTTAGTTTTTTCAGCATATTTTTTCTATTTCTGAAATTTCATCCAATTGGCTCGCAACACTCTTATAAGAAACTTTTTTTTATTTTTATAAATCGATTCTCAACATCACATACACTATTACATTGTTAAAACGATTGCGGATTTAACAAAAGATAATGAAGAGGCTCGCGATAAGTAAATTTTAAGAATTATAATTTACTAAAGCATACTAAAATTATTCATTTCTAGCTCGTTTAAATCTCTCCAACGACCCCGAGGCAAATCTTTTTTGGTTAGTGGTCCAATTGTTACACAATCAACTTTTACTACGTTATAATTTAAGTGATCAAAAATAGTTCGTATCACACTATTTCCGATATGTTTTATTTTTAAACCTACTTCTTTTTTTGGTGCATTATTTACCCAACTCACCTCTTCAACATCAATGGTTTTTCCATTAATTTTAAGTCCTTCCTTAATGCGTTGAATATCTTCAGATTTTAGATTTTTATCCAATTCAATATGAAACAAACGAGTGACACCTCGACGCGTAAATTTTTGCATAAAATCATCATCATTGGTAAACAACAACAAACCTGTTGCATTGCGACCTAATCTCCCGATGGGATGAAGAGGAATACTAGAAGCATTCGCTACTAAATCCATCACCGTATTCCCCTTATTATCACTAGTAGTGGTTGCAAATCCTTTAGGTTTATTAAGCAGTACATATTTTTTTGCTTCGGGACTGATTTTTCTTCCGTCAAATTTCACTTCATCATTAGGTTTTACTTTAAAACCCATTTCACTGACAACTGAACCATTTACAGAAACACTCCCAACTTGAATATACATATCTGCTTCTCTTCGAGAACAAATTCCAGAATTTGCGATGTATTTATTTAAACGAATCCCATTCGATAGATTCGATGGCTTTGAAGGCTTTGAAGGTTTATTTTGAAGAGTTTCTTTAGATTTTTTACCACGATTATCCTTCCCAAAAGGTTTCGTTCTTTTTCCTTTATCTAATGATTTCCCTAAACGTTTATTATCTTTCTGCTTGCTCATATTTATTAAATTACTATCTGGATAGCTTCTTTTTAATCTTTTGCAAAGGTAATAAATGTCAATGGGTTTAATGCATCAAAAGTAAAAATACCAATTCCTAATTAATTTTAAAAACTAAAGTTGAATACTGTTTTATAGAATCAATTAATAATATGGAGATAAGATTGATGAACAACTGAATTCAAATTTTTGACTATATAGAAATTCTATTCACATTTATCAATGCGATACTAAAAACACCTGCAACGATGATAAATTTCAAAATGTTATGCAGCAGTATATAATGAAGTTTTTTATTCGATTTCCATAACATTATTACAAAAATAAATAAGGCGATGATACTTCCGTAAAAAAAGAAACCCATATCGCCAATATTGTATTTAAATATCAATAAATAACTAGGAATTAATGCTAGTAGACATAACAACATTAATATTTTTTTTGAAACCAGATTACCATAAAGGACAGGAATGGTTCGATAATTCTGAGCAAGATCTCCTTTTAAGTTTTCTAAATCTTTTACTAATTCTCTCATGGAAATAATGATAAAAAGAAAGGTGGCATGAACAAAAATGACAAGATCGAAATTCTTATAATAAATAAAAACTGCAAAAAATGGAATTACAGCTAAAGTAGCTGCAACAAAGTTTCCAATAAATGGATACTTTTTAATTTTATGAGAATAAAACCATATTCCAAAAATATACAAGGAAAAAAACACAACCGCTTTAAAAGAAACATAACTAGCAAAAAATACCGACAAAATATTTAAAACAAAATAAGCACTTAGTTTAGTGCGTTGACTTACCAAACGATCCAACATTGTTTTCTCTGGTCGATTTATTAAATCTTTATCGCTGTCGTAAAAATTATTTATAATATATCCGGAGGCAATAGCACTTGCAGACGCTAATACAATCATAAATAAATTAACATCAAATAAAATCTCTTTGACAGATAAATAAGGTGCAAGAATATAAATAGAAGTTAGGTATTGTGCCAAAACAATAATCAACACATTGTAGCCTCTAATAATAGAAAACAAACTGAATAACTTAATAAAAAAGTATTTTTGCTTTCTATTTAACATTAAAAAGGGGTATTACAGACTATAGACTATCTCAAGTTTATAATCTTTAAGGGCTTGTTTTGCTTTTACGATATCTTCTGTAAAACCTAACATATAACCACCACCACCAGAACCACAAAGTTTTAGATAGAACGTATTGGTTTCAATTCCTTTTTTCCAAAGTTTATGAAACTCTCTTGGTATCATGGGCTTAAAGTTTTCAAAAACAACTTTTGAAAGTTCTTTTACATTACCAAATAAAGACGTTACATTACCTTGTAAAAAGTCGGAAACACAGGCATCTGTATGTTTTACAAACTGGTTTTTAATCATTTTTCGGAAACCTTCTTGTTTCATGTTTTCCATAAAAATTTGAACCATCGGTGCAGTTTCTCCTGTAATACCACTATCTAATAAAAACACAGCTCCTTTACCGCCTTGCTTTTGAGATGGAATACCTGCTGGCTCAATATTATCTTGAGAATTAATTAAAATGGGTAAGCTTAAATAACTATTTAATGGGTCTAATCCAGAAGATTTGCCGTGGAAAAAAGATTCCATTTTTGAAAAAATAGATTTTAAAATCAGTAACTTTTCTCTGGTTAAATTTTCAAGAATGGTAATTTTATCTGAAGCATATTTATCATAAATAGCAGCTACTAAAGCTCCACTACTGCCAACTCCATATCCTTGTGGGATGCTTGAATCAAAATACAAACCAGCTTCAATAGCTGACTTTAGTTTTTCTATATCAAAAGAAACTAAACTAGGATCTTCTTTCTGTAGATTTTCAAGATATACTGAAAAACGTTTTAAACTTTGATTGGATTTATGAGTAGACGCGTCAGGAATTTCATCAATTTTTAAAGCTCCATTGTAAAAATTATAAGGGATAGAGAGTCCCTTAGAGTCTTTTATTATACCATACTCACCAAAGAGTAATATTTTTGAATAAAATAACGGTCCGTACATTTAGGTTTTGTTTCGCTTGTTAAATTTACACTTTTTTTGCGCCAAATCCAATTTGATCACAAATATACTGCTCATTCTGACAATAAGCAACTAACTCATTTTTAATAAACACCAAAACAGTATCTTTTTCATGTTCAGGATATAACACATGAACATTAGCACCTGCATCCAAGGTAAAACAAACTTTACTGTTGGTTTCATTTCTATAAGTCCAAATTTTATTAATTATCTCTAAAGTATTGGGTTTCATTAAAATAAAGTAGGGCATGGATGTCATCATCATCGCATGAAGTGTAAGGGCTTCACTTTCGATAATTTTGATAAATTCTAAAAGATTTCCACTTTCTAAAATTGACATCATCTTAGTCATGTTTTCTTGAGCTTGTTCAAAGCGTTTTTTTGCAAATGGATGCTGGTGCATTAAGTCATGTCCAAAAGAGCTACTTACTTGTTTTTCTCCCTTATCGACTAACAAAATAGTATCTTGATAATTATTAAAATTATCATGTACTTTGTACGGATATTTAATTCCAAATAGATTTGAACTTCCTTTTATTTTTGAATGTTCTCCCCAAACAACTAAATCTCCTTCTAAACTACGGCAAGCAGATCCCGATCCTAATCGAGCGATAAAAGATGTTTTTTGAATCCAATATTCTTCTGTTAATTGTTCATTAGTTAATGACTTTTCCAAAGCTATCAAACAACAAGCCAAGGCACTCATTCCACTAGCAGAAGAAGCAATACCACTACTATGAGGAAATGTATTTACAGTATGTATTTCAAATACATATCTTGTAATAAAAGGCAGGTATTTTTTAACTCTTTTAAAGAATTTCTCAATTTTAGGTTTAAAGTCTTCTGACTTCTTTCCTTCAAAAAACACATCAAACTCAAATTCTTGATCGGGTGTTTCTTTTAATTGAAATATTAATTTGGTAGTTGTTTTGCAGTTATTTAATGTAAAACTTACAGAAGGATTTGCAGGCAGTTGTTCTCCATACTTACCCCAATATTTTACCAATGCGATATTACTAGGTGATTCCCAAGTCAGGATTCCGTTTTTAAATACGCTCGCATACTTTTTCGGTAAAAAATTAGATTCAGACATAGACAACAATATTAACTCAAAGATAAATTATTTAAAGATTCTAGGAAGTCTTGTATAGAAATTTAGTAATTTTTTTATCATTTAGGCTGGTATTTTTATTCTGCAATACTTTTTGCAACAATATATCCACCAGTCCATGCATTTTGAAAATTAAATCCTCCTGTTATCGCATCGATATTTAACACCTCCCCGGCAAAAAATAAATCTTTATGAATTTTACTTTCGTAACGTTTAAAGTTAATTTCTTTTAAATCGATACCACCTGCCGTTACAAATTCTTCTTTAAAAGTACTTTTCCCATCTACTTGTAAAACAGAATTTGTTAACTGTAATGCTAATTCTTGTAATTGTTTATTTGTGGTTTCTGCCCATTTCTGGGCTTCTTCTATTCCACTTGAAACTGCTAAACTTTGCCAAAGTCTTTTTGGGACTTCTAATTGAGCGTACTTCAAAACTGACTGTTTATTATTTAGTGCTTTTAAGTTTTTTAATTTTTCTAAAATGGTTTCCATTGTTTCGCTAGGTATCCAATTTACTTTAATTTTAAAATGATAGTTTAAATGATATAAATCTATCGCTCCCCAAGCAGATAGTTTTAAAATAGCAGGCCCGCTTAATCCCCAGTGAGTAATTAATAATGGTCCTTCTGATTCTAAATTAGTTTTATGATTTTTATACAAAATAGAAACAGAGGCGTTTGTAGCAATACCTGGCAAATCTTTAATGCGACTGTCTTTGATGTTAAAGGTGAAAAGCGAGGGTATTGGAGGCAATGTAGTATGACCTAACTTATTTAAAAGCTTCCAGATTTTCACATTACTTCCAGTAGCTATTACTATTTTTTTAGCTTTATAATTATTTTGTTCTGTTGCAACCATCCAATCGTTTTCTTTTTTTTGAATCGATTTAACCGGATGTTGTTTTAATACCTCAATATGTAACCTTTCCGCTTCATCAATAAAACAATCAATTATGGTTTTTGATGTGTTACTTTCCGGAAACATTCTACCATCTTCTTCAATTTTTAAAGGAACTCCTTTTTTTTCAAACCACTCAATAGTATCTCCAGTCATAAATGTATGAAAAGGACCTAATAATTCTTTTTCTCCTCTTGGATAGTTTTGACTCAGATCTTGGGGGGAAAATTGAGCATGAGTGACATTGCACCTTCCACCACCAGAAATTCTAACTTTAGTTAGCACTTCACTACTCCGCTCTAAAATAATAACTTTTAATACTGGATTATTTTCAACAAGATTAATGGCTGTAAAAAAACCTGCAGCACCACCCCCTACTATAATAACATCAACTTCTTTAATCAAAATAGTTTTTTTATTGGTATTTTAATACACCTTCGAGAAGATATCTTAACAATACTGTCTCTTTGTTATAGGGTTCTTTCCCTAGACAAGCGCCCTTTATTTTTAGAATGGTAAAAATAAGTCTTTAATAATAAAAACGGCTTCTTATTGTTGTAAAGAAATTAGATTTATAATTAGTTAACCTTTTGTTATTTCTGATAAATATCACAAATTATTTTATCTAAAAAGGTTAAATTTGGATATCAATCTTTAAAATTTATATACTATGACGATAAATGTTCAATACGTTAAAATGCTTACCAGTGAAACAATGACTGATTATGTAACTAAAAAACTAAATAAATTAGAAGGAAAATTTGATTTTATCATTAACGCAAATGTATTTTTTAAGTCAGAAAACGATCCTAGAGGAGATAGTCAAATTTGTGAAATAGAATTAAGCATTCCTGGACCTAAAGCGTTTGCTTCTTCTAAAGAGAAAAATTTTGAATTGGCGGCAAAAAATGCGATTAACGATTTAACAAGACAATTGGAAAAAAGAAAAGCAACTTTTAAAAACCACTAACTTTAAATAAAATAATATAAATACTTTTAAATCTCTCTAGTATTCAAGCGAATATTTTAAGAGTTGAATTTAATACCAATCTTTTAAAATGTCCGTTAAAATAACATTAACGGATTTTTTTTATATGATACAACCGATGCAATTTAAAACATTATCTTAACATTGCTTTTGCTTTCTTCTGAAGTTGATTTTTCTTTTAATTAAGTTAGTTTATAGAAAATTACCTTTTCGTTAATATGAGTATCACTAAAAAATAAAATTTATATAATTTAAAAAAATGGAAACTAAACAAAGGATAGCTTCGATATTAAAAGCGAATTGTCTAGACTTTTCAATTACTGGTTTACCAACTTTTAATTTATCGGAATTAGACTTAGTAAAAGAGCTGGAATTTCAATTGCCAAATAATATAAGATTAGGGCATTTGGTAGAAAAAATTGTTTCTGAATTAATTAAATCATCGTCTAACTACAAGGTGCTTTATGAAAATATTCAGATAATAGATGGTAAAAAAACCATCGGTGAAATTGATTTTATTATTGAAGACTTAAATCTAAAAGCTTTAATCCATATGGAATTAGCTTATAAATTTTATCTTTTTGACCCAACCATTTCCTCAGAACCAATAAATAAATGGATTGGTCCTAACAGGAATGATTCTTTGAACGAGAAATTAGATAAATTAAAAAGAAAACAATTTCCGTTGCTATATCATAGTGGTACTAAATCAAAATTCAATACTATAGAAATTGATGAAGTTTCTCAATGCTTATGTTTATTAGTCTCATTATTTATTCCATATGAATACAAAGCAAGTTTTAGCCCTATTTATAAAAAAGCTATAAGAGGCTATTATTTAAATTTTGATACATTTAAAAGCTTTGATAATACTGAAAAAAAATATTATATCCCTTCAAAAAAAGAATGGGGAATGGATCCTTCTGAAAATAATAGTTGGACAAATTTTGATAGTGTAAAAGAACAAATTACAACAAGTGTTAAAGAAAAGCAAGCACCACTATGTTGGCAAAAATATGAAAATTCATACCTTACTTTTTTTATAATTTGGTGGTAGTTTTTTTTAAATAATGAAGGGGAGAAACGAGAAATAATTAAAGTGAGCCTTTAGATAGCTATTAAAACCTTTACATAAAGTTTAGCTCTTTTCTGTTATATTTGTTTTATTCTGAAAACACCATACTTTCTTTTAGTGCTTTTAGGAACAAACAATAAAGTATAATGTCTAAAATATGAAAAAAATAGCAATAGTTCTTCTAGCCTTGTCAATATGTATTTCTTGTGAAAAAAAAGAAGAAAATCTTGCTGCTTCAAAAAATCCTAAAACAGACTATACCCAATTTGTGAATCCTTTTATTGGGACAAGCAAAATGGGACATGTTTTTCCTGGTGCAACTGCACCATTTGGAATGGTACAATTAAGTCCTCAAACTAGTTTTGAGTTGATGTTTAATGAAGATGGTAGTTATAATTCTGAAACTTACGAATATTGTGCAGGTTATCAATATCGTGATTCTACAATCATAGGCTTTGCTCATACCAACTTTAGTGGTACGGGACACTCAGATTTAGGCGACTTTTTAGTGATGCCAACTACCGGGAAATTATTACTTGATCCACTAGAAACAGAAAAAGGCGAGAAAGGTTTTTATTCCACTTTTTCACATCAGAAAGAAGAAGCTTCTCCTGGTTATTATAAAGTTAATTTGGACAGATATCAAATAGATGTAGAATTGACCGCAAGCGATCGTGTTGGTTTTCATCAATATACGTTTCCAAAATCAGAAGAATCGCATATTATACTTGACATGGTATACAATGTATACCATCATGACAATAAAAATATATGGACATTTATTCGCGTAGAAAATGACTCATTAGTAACTGGCTATCGACAAACCAAAGGCTGGGCAAGAGACAAAAAAGTATTTTTTGCAATGCAATTTTCAAAACCATTTAAAAGCTATGGTCATAAAAAGTATGATGACGTAAAATACGATGGTTTTTATAGGCGCTTTAAACAAGAAGAAAACTTTCCAGAAATAGCAGGTAAAGACATTCGAGCCTACTTTAATTTTAACACAGAAGAAAACGAAAAAATCAACATCAAATTTGCATTATCTTCAGTCAGTACTAATGGAGCATTAAGAAACTTAACAGCTGAAATCCCACATTGGGATTTTAATAAAATAAGAGAAGAAACAAAAGAAAAATGGAACCAAGAACTCTCTAAAATAGAAGTGAATACCATCAATGATGCAGACAAAATAAATTTTTATACTGCGATGTATCACACCAATTTATCTCCTATTTTATATGAAGATGTAGATGGAAAATATAGAGGTTTGGATCAAAACATTCATAATTCAGACGGATTTACAAATTATACTATTTTTTCACTTTGGGATACCTATAGAGCCTTACATCCCTTATTTAATATCACCCAACCAAATCGGAATAATAATATAATAAAGTCTATGTTGGCTCACCATGACCAAAGCGTTCACAGTATGCTTCCAATTTGGTCACATTATGCCAATGAAAATTGGTGCATGATTGGGTACCATGCAACCTCAGTTATTGCTGATGCTATGGTAAAAAATGTGGGAAATTTTAACTATCAACGAGCATTAAAAGCTTCTGTAAACACCGCAAATGTAAGATATTTTGATGGTGTGGGAGATTATATTGACTATCAATATGTTCCTGATGACAAAAGCCATTCATCAGTTTCAAAAACATTAGAATATGCCTACAATGATTGGTGTATTTCACAAATAGCTAAGGGAGTTAATAATACAATAACTGAAAAAGAATTCTTAAAACGCTCCGAGTATTATAACAATGTTTACGATCCAAAAATTGGTTATATGCGACCTAAATTGAGTGATGGAACTTTCAGAAAAGATTTTGATCCCATGGATACACATGGCCAAGGTTTTATTGAAGGTAATGCATGGAATTATGGTTTATATGTACCTCAAAATATTGAAAAAATGGTCGATTTAATGGGGGGAAAAGATCGTTTTAGCCAGCATTTAGATTCACTATTTACCATGAAAATAGATGAAAAATACATTTCCAAACATGAAGATATTACACGCGATGGAATCATTGGAAACTATGTTCATGGAAACGAGCCTGGTCATCACATTCCTTACTTATATAATTGGACAGGTCATCCTAAAAAAACACAAGAGCGCGTAAGAATGATTATGAATACAATGTATGCTCCAACTGTCGATGGACTTTGTGGTAATGATGATGCTGGGCAAATGAGTGCTTGGTATATTTTTAGCAGTTTAGGTTTCTATCCGGTAACTCCGGGGTCTTCAAACTATGCCTTAGGAAGTCCTTTAATTAAAGAAGCTATTATTCACTTAAAGAATGGAAAATCACTTACTATAAAAGCGGTCAATCAAAGCAACGAAAATATTTATGTAAAGAATGTATCCGTAAACGGTAAAATAATTGAAGGAACTCAATTATCACATTTTGATATCATAGACGGAGGTGAATTAGTATTTGAAATGACTAATACATCAAAATAACCTTTACTGGGAGAATTTTATTTTTAATGTGTTTTTCAAGTTTTACCACATAACTAGATTTATTTCTTAAGCTCATCATTTACAAAATGCCAGCGGTATTAAACAAACCCAATAAGTAAGGATATTAAAGTGGTAAAATAAAAAAAGCCTCAATAATTAGAGGCTTTAATTTTTCATAGCAATTTTAATAAATTAATTAGGCATAACTACTGTATCAATTACATGGATTACTCCATTACTAGCCATTACATCTGTAGCTATAATTTCACTGTAATTATCGTTTTGGTCTTTTAACCAAATTTTACCATCCTTTTGCATAACAGTTAATACTTGACCGTTTAATGCTTTTAATTCTACAGAACCATTTCCTTTCTTTAAAGCTGCAACTACATCGCTTGCTACCAACTTTCCTGGCACAACATGATACGTTAAAATATTTGCTAAAGCCACCTGATTTTCTTTCTCTAATAAAGAATTTAAAGTTTTAGAATCAATTTTTGCAAATGCAGCATTTGTTGGAGCAAAAACGGTAAAAGGTCCATCACTTTGCAGAGCACCAACTAAATCTGCAGCTGTTAAAGCTGCTACTAGTGTAGAAAAATCTTCATTTCCAACAGCAACATCTACAATTGTCTTTTGCGCAACTGTTTTTTGAGTCAATATTAATGACATCATAATAGATAAAATAAATACTAATTTTTTCATAATAATTTGTTTTTTTGTTGTTCATCAAAAGTAATCATTTGTTAGACATTATATTTTTTTTTACGAAATATTTAACACTAAAAAGGAACAAA
>MDSX01077769.1_pt1 | contig 29738 bp, 28 predicted proteins | sample 811141 | NCBI WGS metagenome assembly MDSX01 (sample SAMN05326642, study PRJNA326480) | marine metagenome | isolation source: seawater | place: Atlantic Ocean: South East | collected 2010
AGAGTTAGCTAGAAAAGAGATCATCGACTTTTCCAAAGCTTGGAATATGGTATCTAAAAACGCTGCATATGCGGCTAATTTGGCTGATCGCGGAGAAATAGCTGTTGGTAAACGAGCGGATCTGGTCTTACTGGACCCAATGGCACCTGCACAGGCGAGTTTGATGGCGACGCTAGTCGGTGGTCGAATGGTTTATCAATCTAGACAATTATGAGTAGTCAACTGAATAGTTGACTCGCATTTTAGATTCAATTCAGCCATAATTAATGTTCGGATAAAGTTCGATTGTTTAATGGAGTATTCATTTTAATTAGGATTATTTAGTGGCCGCTTTTTTGACGAATTTTTCACCTGAATTTTTAGATGAAATAAGATCACGAATTCGTGTTTCCGAGATTGTTGGTAAGCGATTGAAACTGGTGAAGCGAGGTCGAGAGTTCCTGGGAATTTGTCCGTTTCACAATGACACGAAACCTTCTCTAGCAGTAGTAGACGATAAAAATTTTTATCATTGTTTTGCGTGCGGAGCACATGGCGATATTATCAAATTCACCATGGAAATAGAGGGATTAACTTTTCCAGAGACAATCGAAAAACTTGCTGACATCGCTAATTTGGAAGTACCCATTCAAAGCCCTGAAATGCGTGTAAGGGAAAATCATCGAAAAACATTAAAGGATGTAAATGAGGAAGCTTGTAAATTCTATGAGCAGACTCTTCAAAGTACAAAAGGAAAAGAGGGTTTAGATTATCTGCGAGACCGAGGTCTTTCGGACCCAGTTATCAAAAAATATCGATTGGGTTTTAGCTTAAGAGATAACAACGATTTGTTGGAAACTATGGATCGTCGAGGTTTTGCTCTTGAATTATTAATCGAAGCAGGTTTAGTTCGTGTTTCCGAACAGAATAAGAAACCATACGACTATTTTCGTAATCGCGTAATGTTTCCCATAAGCGATAGACGTGGCCAGGTCATAGGCTTTGGAGCGAGGACAATTGGAGATAGTCAGCCAAAGTATTTAAACTCGCCTGAAACGCCCTTGTTTCATAAGGGCAGGATTTTGTATGGATCAGCTCAAGCGCGAGAAAGCTCATCAAAAGATGGAGAAATAATTGTAACAGAGGGCTATATGGACGTAATTGCGCTCGCAAATTCGGGTATTACTAATGTTGTTGCCCCTCTTGGTACAGCCCTTACTGAAGATCAGATAAATGAGCTGTGGAGATTGGGTAAAGAACCGTTTATTTGTTTTGATGGAGATCAAGCGGGGATGAAGGCTGCTGTTCGTGCGGCAGACAGGGCTTTGCCTATCTTGCGGCCTGGATATTCTTTGCAGTTTTCAATGTTGGCTTTGGGAGAGGATCCAGATGACCTGATAAAGCGATCAGGAATCCAAGCGCTTAAGGATGTTTTAACCCAATCAATAGGACTTGCGGATTTTATTTGGGGGCAGGAGTTAAGAGCGGGTCAGAACAACACGCCAGAACGCCAGGCAGATTTCTTCAAAAGGATAAGGAATAAAATTAAAGAGATATCGGATAGAGGTGTTTATGAGGCATATAAAGATAATATAGAGCAGAAAATAAGAGAATTAAGGGATTACTCTCGCAGCTATACAAAGCAAAAAAATAGATACACAGGTCACAGTAAATTCGGAGCAAGCAAGTGGGATAATTCTAGTTTGTCAGGCTTTAACTACTCAAAAATAAATACCTCAAACGCTATGGCTATGAGGCAGAAACAATCAATCTTAGCAACTTTTATAAATCATCCTGAACTTATTGAAGAGTTTGGAGAGGCGCTAGGTTATTTAGATTTTGGCGATCCCTTTCTTGACAAGCTCCGTCTGGACATCTTAGACATCACCTCTACGATGGTTGGGGTTGACGTAAATGATTTACAAGACCATCTATTGGGTCGAGGATACGACAACAGTTTTGGAGGAGTTATCAACTCGAGCGTATTAGGGCATGCTGCGTTTGCTCGGCATGATGCTCCTGTAACTTTCGCCAAATCTGGAGTTAGGGAACTACTGGGCAGGATAGGAAAATATCAACTCGAGGAGCAGTTGTCTGCAGCGCAAAGGGTTGTAATGGAAGATTTTAGTGAGGTAAATTGGAATAGACTAGCGTCTCTGCGGGCGGCGCTAGTTGCTGTGAATAACGGTACTATCTTGGAAGATGGTTTTTGATATTCCTGCGAAAAGCTTGTAAGAAGAAACAGAGTGAATTAGATGGATGGTAAGTATGGCTAAAACAGCGCTGGCAACCACTGACCAAGACAATACCGATGCAGATGAGGGCAATACACACGGTCCTTTGATGGACAACACAAATTTGGCTGTTAAAAACCTTATTAAAAAGGGTAAAGAGCGCGGATTTTTAACCTATGGAGAGGTTAATGCCGCATTGCCTCCAGCACAATTTACATCTGAACAGATGGAAGATGTTTTATCATCCCTAAGTGAGATGGGGGTGAATGTTGTTGAAAATGAAGAACCCGAAGAATCTACCACAGTTCAGAAAAGTGATCAGGAGGGGGCTGTTCCAGGGAATGTAGCCGAGGATGACGTGGGAAGAACTGATGATCCTGTGCGGATGTACCTCCGGGAGATGGGCGGCGTTGAGTTGTTATCGCGTGAGGGGGAAATAGCGATAGCTAAGCGTATAGAAGCGGGCCGTGAGCTAATGATTGGGGGGATTGCAGAGAGCCCCCTTACAATCAAAGCTGTTGTTCAATGGCGGGATGCCCTGAAAGAGGGTGAGGTGTTGCTGAGAGATGTTATTGATCTCGACTCAACCTACGCGGCTACCCCAGAGGCTCAGGCGATAGCAGCAAAGTCAGCCGCCGCTGCCGCCGCTGCAGTTGCCGTTGTTGAAGGTAAGGCAACAGATGAGGCTGACGCCGAAAACAACGAGGAAGAAGAGGAGGAATTAGAAGAAAATAGTTTGTCATTAGCCGCAATGGAGGCATCGTTGATGCCTCAGGTTATGGAGAATCTGGACGCAATAAAAGTAGTGTTTGGTAAACTTACAAAGGTCCAGGACAGAAGGATGTCTAGGATGATTAAGGGTGAAGCACTCACTGCCCAAGGTGAACAACGCTATGCAAAGCTCAAAGATGAGTTGGTCGAGTTAATGGATGGAGTTAGGCTAAATAATAATAGATTGGAAGCGCTAGTTGAGCAGCTGTATAAACTGAATAAGCATTTAGTAGGTTTAGATATGCGTTTGATGAAGTCAGCAGAAAAATATAAAGTCAAAAGAAAAGAATTTATGACCCAACATTTTGGCAAAGAACTTGAGCCAAATTGGTTAGATAAAGTGTCGGAACTCGCTGGTGCGAATTGGAAAAGATTTACAGAATCGCGAGCAGATGAAATAATTACAACCCGTGAAGGGTTAGTGGCTGTCTCTGAGGATGCAGGACTACCTATCACCGAATTTCGCCGTATTGTTAAGACTGTTCAGAAAGGCGAACGAGAAGCTGGGCGAGCAAAAAAAGAGATGGTCGAGGCCAATCTAAGGCTCGTTATTTCAATAGCTAAGAAATATACTAATAGAGGGTTGCAGTTCCTAGATCTTATACAGGAAGGGAACATCGGTCTTATGAAGGCCGTTGATAAATTTGAATATCGCCGTGGATATAAATTTTCGACTTATGCGACTTGGTGGATAAGGCAAGCTATCACCCGGTCAATAGCTGACCAAGCTAGGACCATTCGTATACCGGTTCATATGATTGAAACTATTAATAAACTGGTTAGAACATCACGTCAGATGTTGCATGAAATAGGCCGGGAGCCTACGCCAGAGGAACTATCAGAAAAGTTAGTGATGCCTTTAGATAAAGTTCGAAAGGTGCTGAAAATTGCTAAGGAACCAATCAGTTTGGAGACCCCGATTGGTGATGAAGAGGATAGTCATCTCGGGGACTTTATTGAAGATAAGAATGCGGTACAACCACTTGATGCTGCTATTCAAGCAAATTTAAGAGAAACTACAACCAGGGTTCTGGCGAGTTTGACAGCTCGTGAAGAACGAGTGCTCCGAATGAGGTTTGGTATAGGAATGAATACTGACCATACTCTTGAGGAGGTAGGCCAGCAATTCTCTGTTACTCGAGAGCGTATTAGGCAGATAGAGGCAAAAGCTCTTCGTAAATTGAAACATCCGTCTCGGTCTAGGAAGTTAAGAAGCTTTCTTGATTATTAGGATAATATCAATCTAGAGATTACTTTGGGCTTGCATGCGTTTTAGGGTCATAATTGAATATTGCTTGGATGGTTCGCTGTATATTACTTAAAAAAATGATTGTTAGGACTAGTCCTAACAGTAACAAAGATGCACGTTAAATACAATTGTACCCGCTTGTTCTTCGCCTCTGGAGCAAGCTGCAGATGAAAAGTATATATTAAAATTTCATCACGTCTCACAGCCACATTCGAAGTATAAACAACTTGGGGGTTAGTCAACGTGTAAATACTCAAAATTTCTTAATTCAAGGAACCCTCAAATAGCGGTGGTAGGGTGTTTTTAGCATGTGAATTTATAGCTATGGTGATTTAAAAAAAGTGCTGATTACGGTCAACTAAAGTTTTGAAACTTTCAACTAATGTATATATGATGGAGGCGCCGTGTGAAAATCCAGGAAAGTGACCTTGATTTAAATGGTAAACGAGTTCTAATTACAGGAGCTGCCAGCGGGATTGGTGCCGCAATGGCAAAGACTTTTTCTGCTCATAATGCTACGGTCATTCTAGCTGATATAGATCCTATCGGGCTCGAAAGGGTATCGAAGGAAATCTCTGCCAGTCAAACTGTTATGTTCAATCAAAATGATCTGACTTCGATAGAAGAGATGTGTGTTAATATGGAAGCCCCAGATATTGTTTTAAATAATGCTGGGATCTTATGGGCAGGCCCATTCGAGGAAATGTCCTCGGATGAAATTACCAAAATAATAAATGTAAATTTGTTAGGACCAGTCCACATAGCCCAAGCATTGGGGAAAAAAATGCTGACAAGAGGTTCAGGTGTAATAGTAAACACATCTTCACAATTAGCATTTCATGGATCAGCTGAACGTGCAGTCTATGCAAGTACAAAAGCAGCGATAGCTCAATTTACCAAATCAATTGCCGCAGAGTGGGCTCCCAAGGGGATTAGAGTAGTTGCTATCGCCCCGGGCCGGACGTTAACAAATATCAATGCAAGCTTTTTAAATTCGCCAAAAAAGCAACAGACCGCGATTGAAGCCATTCCGGCGGGGCGTATCGCGGAAGCCCATGAAATGGCGCGTTTGGCGTTACTTCTATCATCTGATGTGCTAAGCTACGTGGTTGGAGAAACGGTTGTTTCTGATGGAGGATATATACTACTCTAGCAATTACTATTATCTTTAAGCCTTTCGCGACTAAATGTGTAAATTCCCGAACCTACAATAATGATGGTCCCAAACCAGGCTAGTGCATTGGGGAAATCTCCGAAAAGCCAAAGGCCGTAGAATGTAGCAGCTACTATTTCAAGATATTGGAATGGAGCTAACGTGCTTGCCTCAAGATATTTTATAGCGTAGGCAATCATGAAATGACCGAGTGTAGCAATTACACCCAGTAAAATTAATAGTAGCAATTGCTCATAACTTGGAATTGCTATTTCAAAAGTTGGAATTCCGACCAGGTTTCCTGAGATTAATGATATACTCATGAATAAGAAACCAGAAAAGCCAGAATTAAATTGCATGACTGATGGGTTTTCTGTGCGAGATAACTTTCGAGTGAGAATAATATAAAAAGCAAAACATATGGCGGCACCAAAGGGTAGAATGGCCGATAATCCATATATTTCGTAACTTGGTTGTACTACTATCAAAGCGCCAGAGAAGCCAATAAATGTAGCAGAACATCTGCGCCATCCGATCCTTTCGCCTAAGAACATTGCAGACAAAAGTGTGACGATGAGAGGTTCAATAAAGAAAATAGCAATAACTTCGGCAAGCGGCATCAATTTCACAGCCGAAAATATCAGTACAGTGGTGGTCGCTATCAAAACACCACGCATGGTGTGTAAAAAAAAATATCGAATTTTAGTTATTCGTAAGACGCCTATAAAAAATGGTGCCATAATTAGCGTCTGAATTAAAAACCGTGTCCAACTAATTTGGCCGGCCGAGATGTCCGATGATATTAACTTTGCTATTGCATCTATGGCCGGTAAGATAAGGAATGCTGTTATTACTAAGCTGATTGCCCCCTGGCGACTTGAAAACCGTATTTTTTTAAAATATTGCATGAAGAGAACTGTGGCGCTTCTATTAGATTTTAACAAGATACTTTGTCGCCCAGGAATACTAAACTCCTGTATCTAAAGTGTTTTGAGATACTGCTTGCAGGGTTTATGTATAAAAGATCTATTTTATTCTAGCTAAATTGTTTAAAAGGATCAAAAATGTCAGACTTATCCGTTTATTTATCAGGTGAAATTCATACTGATTGGCGAGAAAAAATTTCTGATGGAGCGCTTGCAGCTGGTTTATCTATTAAATTTAATGCCCCAGTTACTAACCACAATAATAGTGATGACTGCGGTATAACTATTCTAGGCAATGAAGAGAAATCCTTTTGGAAAGACCATAAGGGGGCAAAGCTTAATGCTATCAGAACAAAGACATTAATAGAGCAATCGAATGTTGTCATTGTAAGATTTGGTGATAAGTACAAGCAATGGAATGCGGCCTTTGATGCGGGTTTCGCGTCCGCACTAGGGAAGCCACTAATCATAATGCATGATGCATCGCTGACCCACCCGCTTAAGGAAGTAGACGCAGCTGCATTGGCAGTGGCCGAAACCCCAGAACAGATAGTCGCTATTCTCAAATATGTTATCAAGGGCGATCTGAGTGCTGCTTAGCGCTAGTAGAGAGAAAAATAAATAACATTTGGGTGAAAGTTCTTAAACAGTATTTTCTATCTCTGATAATTTTTTCATCAAAGGCTCTATGTCAGGGGAAAAAGCACTGTGATTGCATAGGTTATCAAAATGCTGCATGGCTTGTTTATATTTTTTGTTCAAAGCCTTTCGGTTGTAGATCAACTCAAAACCCAACTGATTTAGTTTTCTGATGTGGGCACGTTCACGGGATAACTGGCACATCTCACACACAAAACATATATCAGCAATACTAAGTTGATTGTTGACGAGGCCGTTAGCATTGATGGAAAGCGCATAGTTCATACCTGTTAAGAAATTATCTAAGGCATTAGCTGTTTCAGCGTGTATTTTTTTATTGCACTTATTCTGAGATAAAGCGATCAAGTAAATTTGACTTTGTCGCGCAAATATCAGTGACACATCGAGGAAACTATCTATACGCGAAGATTCATATGGGTCTTCGCCGTATAAATTGTATTTATTGATCCCTACTCTGGCAACCGCTCTAAGTATACTATTCGATTCAAATATTCCGGTTTCCCCCGATGGACTAAAAGCGGCTGGAACGGTTCCAAAAGGATGGGATGCTAAAAATGCTGCTGTTTTGTATAAGGTATCATCAAAACCTGTGTGTGATTGGTTCGCGACTACATCCAGTCGCAACCGATCGTCATCAGTTAGTTCATGTGCCTCAAAGTCCCACAACCATTTAACAAGTTCCTTGGGTTTAGCCCCTCTGATTTCAACCTTAATGTCACAAAGGCGCGCCGTAATAGTTGCTTTCATTATTCTTGGGTTAGGTAGGTAGGAGAAAATTCGTAATGCAACCATTATCAGTACCTATTTTGGGCGCTAATGGAGGGCCTAGTGAGTGTTGCACAAATCAGAGATGCAAGTGCCATCGACATTCCACCAATAAAGAAAACAATGAAATAACTGTTCGTTCTATTAACTAACTCTACCAAGAAAGCGCCACCAAAAATTTGCGCTATCCCGACAGAGATTACCATATATCGCCATAGGCTAACCATTGATGTTCCTCCCATGGTCTGCTGCGCTCTTGCCGCAACAATAGCGGCTGATCCGGGTTGTGAACCAAATATAAATGAAGAAAAAACTACCATACCCCAACTTGGGGCAGATACGGGTAATATTGCGGAACTTGCTAATGCAGCAAAGACTATGATGAGTGAAACATTAAGGCCTATCTTATCAGCTAGTCGGCCCCACATAATTGTACCCAGAATACCTCCAACACCAACTAACATCCACTGAAATGCTCCTTGTTCTATAGAGAATCCTTGGCTTCGGACGATGTAGTCTACCCAATAAATAGAATGGGGTATCAATCCTATTGAGAATAAAGCTTGGACTGCAATAAGTTTCTTCCCATCAGTGGACAGATTGATATTTTTTTTAATATTTTGGATTGTTTTTACTTCGAGGGAGGGAGCATTGTGCCATGCCCAAAACCCAATGCTAGTGGCAATAGCGCCTATAATAGCGCTGCCAACCCAACCCCAAAAAACACCATGAGCTAAAAGAGTTGGTAGAATTACAGAAGAGAAGAAAATTCCGATGCCAACCCCCATGGTTCCGATCGAAGTAGCCAACGCAACCCGATTTTTAGGGGCAAACTTGGTAACATAAGCGATGCTTAATATCATTATAACTGAAACGATTATACCGATGGTTAAGCGCCAAAACCCTAACCACAGAAACCCAAATGGAAAAACACTAGCAATTAGACAAACCAATGAGGTTAAAAGAGAAGCTCTTAATAACCAGGCTTCGTGGAAACGTCGACTGAGCCGTGGGGTGACTATGGCTCCTATGACATAGCCACCTAAATTTAATGCTCCTATATACCCTGCTTCAGGTTCGGTTAAAATATTTAATTCAATAAGTACAGGTACCATCGGAGTATAACTGAATCGACCAAGACCCATGCCAATTAGTAACCCTGCTTGCGCGCCAAACGCGTATTTGAGCCAGGGCTCCATTACGAAGTTGTTTTCAAATTGAAAGCCCTACAAATATAATCGAAGTTGCGAATAGCAGAATAATAGGCCAAAGAAATCGAGATTTATTTTTTCGTTGTAATTCTGTGAATTGATGAATGGTGTTTGGGTCTAATTTTAATTGCCCTGTTGATAATTGATTTATAGTTAATTCTGCTTTGTCTAATATTTGCGGCATTCTTTCAGTGAAAGCTATTACGTCTCGTGTCATTTTTTTTATACGTGCTGGTGGAGAACGGTTTTCTATCATCCATTCCTCTATCAGCGGCCGGGCTAATTCCCAAATATTTACTTGATCATTTATTTGTCGTCCAACTCCCTCGGCAACTAGCATCGTCTTTTGAAGTAATAGCAGTTGTGGTTGAGTTTCCATCTCAAATTTCTCAGTAATATTAAACAGCTGAGAAAGAAGTTTTGCCAATGAAATCTCTGCAAGTGGTAACTCTAATATAGGCTCCCCAATAGAGCGGCAGGCTTGAGCAAAAAGATCTACTGATTGATCAGATGGAACATAGCCAGCGTTGAAATGGACCTCTGCTACTCTGCGGTAATCTCGTGTCAAAAAACCAGTCAGCATATCGGCAAGAAAAAACCGAGTTTCCAGATCAAGCCTACCCATTATACCAAAATCAACCGGAGCTATTCTCCCATCTTTTGTTATAAAGACATTGCCTGGATGCATATCTGCGTGAAAAAAACCATCCCTAAATACTTGATTGAAGAAGATACAAGCAGATTTTTGAAGGATTTCTGTGGGATTAAGGCCGGCTTTTTGTAGAGAGACTAAATCATTTGGGCGACAGCCCTCAAGTCGTTCCAATGTAAAAATTCTTTTTGTGGTAGTTGCCCAAAATACCGTTGGAACTTTGAAATCTGGATCATCTTGAAAGTTCTCTGCCAGTTCGGCTGCTGCTGCAGCTTCCATTCGTAGGTCCATTTCAAAACTGATCGTTTCAGCAAATACTTTGATCACCTCTACAGGACGAAGACGTCTGGTCCAGGAGAAGTGACTCTCAAGAAATTCTGCGATCCAAATAAATAAAGCTACATCATAGGCAAATGATACTTCTATTCGTGGCCGTAGAATTTTAACGGCCACTTCTTCTCCATGCATGGTTACCGCATAATGCACTTGAGCTATTGAGGCGGCTGCAATTGGTTCCTCTTCAAAGGACGAGAATAGTTCGTATATTTGGGTTCCGGTCTCAGTTTCTATCGTAGCTTTTGCTTCATTAAAAGAAAATGGATCGAGGCGGTCTTGCAGCAAGGATAGATCGTTTGCTATTTCCTCCCCGATTAGATCGGATCTAGTCGCTAAAGTTTGGCCGAACTTTATAAAACTAGGCCCAAGTTTTATTAGACAGGATGCTATACGCTGTCCAGATCGATCGTTGTCATAGGCTCTATTTCGAAAGATCCGGGCTATTTTAACAAACCAACTAATAAAAGTTAAATTTTTTGACCAGATTATGGGGTATAGTACATCGTATCGTAACAGCTGAAATAAAATACGCAGCAGTCGAGTAAAATTTATTAAATTACGAAACATTGCTTTAAATACGCCACGCCGAATGGATGCATGCGATCCCACCAGAGAGGTTCCTGTATCTGACTTGTTCTAAACCCGCATTTTCTATTTGACCCTGCAATTTTGACTGATCAGGAAATTGCCGAATACTCTCTGCCAAATATTTATATGCATTTCGGTCATTTGCCACTAAGTGACCAATTTCGGGTAATACTTTGAAAGAGTATGCATCGTAAAAGGGCTTTAGCAGATTTACAGCGGGTTTGCTAAATTCAAGACACATAAAACGTCCGCCAGGCCGTAATACTCGTTGCGCCTCGCTTAGAGCGTTGGTTATTGACGTTACATTTCGGAGGCCAAAGGCTATTGTGTAAACGTCTATAGATTTCTCTGGTATTGGAAGAGCTTCAGCATCACCGCAGATCCATTGAATTTTGTGAGTATAAGAGTTTTGCTCAAGCTTTTTTTTTCCAACGTTGAGCATAGTTTGATTGATGTCACAAACAAAAACTGGTCCACCGCCGCGTATCAGGTAACGATTTGCGATATCACCGGTCCCTCCTGCCACATCTAGTAATACTTTCTTGGGATGTGGTGTTAGCCAATCAAGCAGTGCCGTTTTCCATAAACGATGTATTCCAAAACTCATTAGATCATTCATCAAATCATATTTGGGCGATACGGAATTAAAAACGTCCCGTACCAAACCCCTTTTGCTCTCCATAGGTACTTTTTGGAAACCAAAATTTGTAGTTTGATGGTCTAAAGAAGGTAATCTCATGTCTTTTCCCTTAATACTTAAGCGATCTATACACAGTAAATTTTTATCTATATTATAATTAACGTAATATGTCCTATCTTCCAAGTTGCTCCTTTCAAGTTGAAACATTTTATCATAGTTTATATAGGACCTAAGTCATGCCAGAGCTTCCTGAAGTTGAAACGGTAATGCGTGGGATTCAACCAGCGCTTGAGGGAAGGAAGCTAATAAACGTCGAACAACGTTGTGCCAAATTGCGCTGGCCTATTCCTTACAACTTAGTAATTCGACTTAAAGGACTTCGTGTTACTGGTATTGCTCGGCGAGCAAAATATATCATTTGGTATTTTGATAATGAAATAGCCATGATTTTACATCTAGGTATGTCTGGCCGGATATCAATTACGCCGCGCCGACCTAAGGTTCTTGAGAAGCATGATCATTTAATTTTTACGATAGAAGACGGAACCGTTATTAGGTTTAACGATGCAAGGCGTTTTGGCATGGTGGATCTAGTGCCATCCAATCAAATTTTTAAGCATAAGCTTTTAAAGTCACTCGGACCCGAGCCCCTTGGAAATGACTTCAGTAGTATTGGGCTTGGAATAATGTTGGCGGGCAAGCAGCAACCTATTAAGAATGCGCTTCTTGATCAATCTGTAGTAGCCGGACTTGGTAATATATATGTTTGCGAATCTCTATACAGGGCCAATATCTCTCCTCGGCGCCTGGCGATGAATGTAAAAGGACAGCGGTTGGCCGAGCTATTCGTAAACATAAAAGACGTCTTAAATGAGGCTATTATTGCCGGTGGATCTACATTGAGGGATCATGCGCAAACAAATGGTGATCTTGGTTATTTTCAACATAATTTTATGGTTTATGGTCGAGAGGGGAAAGCATGTAAAAAAGATGGGTGTGATGGGGAAATAAAAAGGATCATTCAAGCTGGAAGGTCAACTTTTTATTGTGCAAAATGTCAGCGATAGGGTAGAGAACGAAGGTTATGCAAGAAACGTTTTTAAGCTCACAACGAATATTTATTTTAATATTTCTTTATATAAACCTGATCTTCGTTGGGATTGCCTCCGCTGAAGATAAGTTTATAAATGGTTTTGCTGACCTTCCTGTTATGCCAGGCATGCGAGAACTTCCTGATGCAAATATTTCGTTTGATACAACGTCGGGTAGAATTCTCATAGCGTTTGCCGAGAGTAATCAAAGTGTTCAAAAGATTTTGTCATTTTATGACAATGTATTACCCCAACTAGGTTGGAAAAATACAACGAGTAGAACATTTTTGCGAGAGGCAGAAATCTTGAGTTTTGACTTCATAAAAGATGATGCCTCGGTAATTGTAAGATTTTCCATAGAACCTGAGTAAAAAGTGAATTGCGTCCAGAATAGTGTGCCCAGATTAGTAAACGAAAGAGGAAACTGAGAATGAGTTATGAAAACATAATAGTCGACCGTAAAGACGCGGTAGCAGTTATAACGTTAAATCGTCCAAAGGCGCTAAACGCACTCTCGGCGACTTTGACTAGGGAATTAGAAGCTGCCTTAATCGAACTTGATGGTGACAGCACAATTGGTTGTATGATTATCACCGGTTCTGAAAAGGCCTTCGCCGCTGGAGCGGATATCAAAGAGATGCAGTCTAAATCTTATATGGATGCTTATTTAGACGACTTTATTACTATATCGTGGGAACATATCTCGAAAATACGTAAGCCAATCATAGCGGCAGTCTCGGGGTATGCTTTAGGTGGTGGATGCGAAATTGCAATGATGTGTGATTTTATAATTGCAGCTGATAATGCAAAATTTGGACAACCTGAAATTACTATTGGAACTATACCTGGCGCTGGTGGGACGCAACGATTGACACGTTTTGTTGGAAAATCAAAAGCTATGGAAATGTGTTTGACTGGCCGAATGATGGATGCCGAAGAAGCAGAAAGATCGGGACTGGTAAGTCGGGTAGTGCCTCTTGATCAGCTGATGGACGAGTGTCTTAAGACCGCAAGGCAAATTGCGAACTTATCAAGGCCTTCTGTTATGATGGCCAAAGAGTCAGTTAATAAAGCTTATGAGATGAGCCTTTCAGAGGGAATAAAGTTTGAAAGGAGATTGTTTCATTCCACGTTTGCAACAGAAGATCAAAAGGAGGGGATGGCTGCTTTTGCTGAAAAGCGTAAAGCGAGTTTTAAAAACCGTTAGAAATTAGATCTTTATGACCGTTGACGGAACCGAGATGTCTGTCTATAACCCACGTCTGTTGGTTTAAGAGAAAGCTGGAGTGTAGCTATGGCTCAACACAAGTCTGCAAAAAAACGTATACTTCGAAATGAGAAGCGTCGGGTAATCAACCATGCACGAATATCGCGGATACGTACTTTTGTTAAGAAGGTGGAAGCGGCGATAACCTCAGGTAACAAAGAGCTTGCAAGTGAGGCTTTTAAGCAGGCGCAACCAGAACTTCATAGGGGAGTTACTCGCGGGGTCTTGTTGAAAAACACGGTTGCTAGGAAGCTATCTAGGTTATCAAAAGGTATAAAGGCACTTTCTGCCTAGGATATTATACTATTAACTCAGTATCGATTTTCGAGCCGCGCCATTAAGCGCGGTTTTTTTTGGGCCCATCCGTATCTGTAAAGTGAGGACTCTACTCCTAGTTTTTATTCTTATGCAGCAGAGAAGTATCATGGAAATCCAACCCAGAACCTGCAATAGCTTGCCTTAAATATTGAGAGTTTAGGGCAAGTTATTGATTCTTATAAATAACAAATATTATCCAGAAAAAATATTACTTTTATAGATATTTTTGCTTGGCTGGTGGTTGCCACAACGCTACTTTTTAGCTTACTTTAGAAGTGTAATCGTCTGTTTAACTAGGTGTAGTTCTCTGGCGATTCAGAACGTCAAAATATAGTTTTTGGTTGATTTAAATTGCAACTTGGCGCTCTGGCTAAGTTGGGGGTTATCCAAAAATTGAAAATGTGCAAATGGAAAGCCAACTATTGGCGCTAGCGTGTGGGAGGTGAGAAAGATGTCTGATGAACGCCGAATCCCACTGGATAAGATATGGGCTAGAGTCCGTGGACGTTTGCGACAGGAGTTTGGGGAGTCAACATATAGGAGTTGGCTTAAGCCTTTAATTTTAGAAAAAGTTGTGGGTCAACAAGCGGTAATAACCGCCCCAAATTTGTTTATGCGCGATAGAATTGTATCTCACTATGGAGATGGAATTTCGATAGCTTGGGCAGTTGAGAGTGAAAACCTAATAACAAATTGCCTCATAATAGTTCAATCGTCGACAAAATCGGTTGTAGACTCTCCTAATGAGAATCTACAAATACCTTACGAACAAATATCAAACACAAAAACAGTTACTCCAAAGTCTAAGGACGAAAATCTTTTAGGAGGGCCTCTAGACTCAAGATTCACTTTTGATAATTTTGTTGTCGGAAAGCCAAATGAATTAGCTTATGCTGCTGCTCAAAGGGTGTCAGGTAGTGATGACGTTCTTTTTAACCCACTTTTCCTTTATGGGGCAGTTGGGCTAGGAAAAACACATTTAATGCACTCAATTGCCTGGGATATTCGGCGACGTGATCCATCGCGAAAGGTTCTTTATTTATCGGCAGAAAAATTTATGTATCAATTTATTCGAGCTCTGCGGTTTAAGGATACTATGGCGTTCAAGGATCAATTTAGATCCGTTGATGTTTTAATGATTGATGATGTTCAATTTATTGGTGGCAAGGATTCAACTCAGGAAGAGTTTTTCCATACTTTCAACGCATTGGTAGATCAAAATAGACAGGTTATAATTTCGGCGGATAAATCACCCACGGACTTGGAGGGATTAGAAGAACGGTTGCGCTCGCGTCTTGGGTGGGGCTTGGTAGCAGATATACATCCGACTACTTATGAATTGCGATTAGGAATCTTACAGTCAAAGGTGGAGAAACTTGGAGTGAATGTTCCTCCGAAGGTCTTAGAATATCTGGCGCATAAGATTACATCTAACGTTAGGGAACTTGAGGGTGCTATGAATAGAATATCAGCTCATGCTACTTTGGTCGGCCGTGACATCACTTTAGAATCAACACAAGATGTTTTGCATGATTTGCTCCGATCCTATGAAAGACGGGTAACTATAGAAGAAATACAACGTCAGGTTGCTAGCCATTATCAGTTACGAATCGGCGACATGCATTCTGCCCGTAGATCCAGATCGATTGCTCGGCCCCGACAGATAGCAATGTATTTGGCAAAACAACTCACTCAACATTCCCTTCCTGATATAGGTAGACGATTTGGTGGGCGTGATCATACAACGGTGCTTCATGCCGTGAAAAAAATTGATGAACTTTGTATGATTGATAAAAACTTTCAGGAAGATGTTGAGTTTTTACGTCGAATGCTAGAATCTTAAACAAAAAATCACCCATTCTCTTTCATTAATATGTTATAGTAATATTTTAATGGTCGATAGGCATGCTAATTTAATTCAATGTGTGCCGGAAACCATTTTTTGAGAACTGTAAACTCGTGCGGACGGCGATAAGGTAATGAAATCTGTAATTGATCGTACTTCTCTTCTTAGGCCTCTGGGACATGTTCAGAGTGTTGTTGAGCGACGTAATACAATCCCTATTTTATCAAACGTTCTTCTTGATGCGTCGGATGGCCGATTGAGTTTAACAGCAACTGATATGGATATGGATATTATTGAGAGTGTCGATTGTAATGTTTTACAGGAAGGAATAGTAACGGTTCCTGCCCATACTTTATATGATATTATAAGGAAACTACCTGACGGTTGTGATGTTTCGCTTGAGTCCAATGCAGAAGGTAGCCATTTGTCGGTGCAGGCTGGACGATCAAACTTCACTCTTCCTTTGCTTCCAGCAGATGAGTTCCCGACTATGAGTGGTGATCAATTGCCGTGTAGTTTTAATTTATCAGCGTCGGATGCCCGTATATTGATAGATAGAACGCGGTTTGCAATTTCTAACGAAGAAACGAGATATTATTTAAACGGCATTTATATTCATTCTGCCGAATCAAATAATGTTCCAATACTGCGTGCGGTTGCGACAGATGGTCATCGTTTAGCTAGGGTGGAAGTTCCTTTGCCGGATGGTGCTGCGCAGATGCCATCAGTTATAATCCCTCGCAAGGCAGTAGTTGAAATGAGAAAGCTGATTGAAGACTCTGAAGGTGATATATTGGTATCTCTATCTGAGTCGAAATTACGCTTTGGAAAAGGTGATACAGTTTTAACAACCAAGTTAATTGACGGAACATTTCCTGATTATGAGAGAGTAATACCAAAGGGAAACGACAAGTTAATGGAGGTTAATTGTCGTGATTTAGCAGAGGTAGTGGATAGGGTTGCTACGATTTCTACAGAAAAATCTCGGTCTGTTAAGCTTCAACTAAACGAGGGTATATTGATTCTGAGTGCAACGAGCCCTGAAAATGGCACTGCAAGAGAAGAGGTTGAAGTGAAATATTCTTCAGAAGCCATAGAGATTGGTTTTAATTCGCGTTACCTCTTGGACATAGCAAATCAAATAGAAGGCCAAGTTATAGAGTTCTCTCTTGCTGACCCTGGTTCGCCAACTATTGTAAGAGACCAAGATGATCACACGTCTCTTTACGTTCTGATGCCGATGCGAGTTTGATCCGTTATGAGAAAGAGTACCGACTAATTGATTGAATGGTGAAAATTGATGGCTACCGCTTTAAGTTGCGTAGATTCGAATTCACACAGGTTTTCCTCTGTTACAGGTCCTGCTATTCGAAAGTTATCGTTGTCGGCATTTAGGAATTATAAAAGGTTAAAACTTGAGTTATCTCGTGAACCTATTGTATTAACTGGTGAAAATGGAGCAGGGAAAACAAACTTAATTGAAGCCGTATCATTCCTTGCTCCAGGAAGAGGAATTCGAAAGGCCCGTCTTTCTGAGATTGATATGGTGTTAGAAAAAAACCAAGAACAAGTAAGTGGAGTAATTGAACGGCGTCCTGCTTCTTGGGCAGTTTCCGTTGATTTAGAGTCGAAAAATGATAGATCGGTAATTGGTACTGGGCGAGATGAGAAGGCTGCGGTTGTCGGAAGCGATAAGCGCATTGTTCGTATAAATGGCCATCAAGTAAAATCCCACTCAATACTTTCAAACTACTTATCAATATCTTGGTTAACTCCCCAAATGGACCGCTTGTTTTTGGATGGTCCAAGCCAAAGGCGTCGTTTTCTAGATAGATTAGTTTTTGCGTTTGATCCTAAACATTCGAGCCGAGTTAATTCCTATACTCATGCGCTACGAGAACGGAACAGTTTAATAAGATCTGGAAGCACCGATGATGCTTGGTATCTAGCTTTAGAAACTAAGATAGCAGAAATGGGCGTGGCAGTCGTAGCGGCTCGACGCGAATTAGTTTTCCGTTTAATACCTTCTGCTCGTCGCAGTTTTGGTCCATTTCCTGGTGCTGTTTTGAAGATTTCTGGGGATTTAGAATGTTGGTTGAATACAAGCTCTGCTCTAGAGGTAGAGGACCGCTATAAAAAAGCATTACGTCTGGCGCGAAAAAGCAGGCGGCGAGAACCTCTTTTAATACCAGGGCCGCATCGAAGTGATTTAGTCGTTTTTCATTCCATAAACAATATGCCAGCAAATCAATGTTCCACAGGAGAGCAAAAAGCACTTTTGATAGCTATAATGGTATCACATGCCAACCTAAGAAAAATAGAATTTGGTGAGGCCCCTGTTATGTTGTTGGATGAAATAACAGCACATCTTGATAGTCAAAGGAGGGATGCGCTTTTTAATGTTTTGGGGTCTTTGGGAAGTCAGATTTGGATGACCGGGACAGATGTGTCTCTTTTTAAAGCTCTTGAACCTCGGGCCCAATTTTTTAGAATCTCTGATGGCGCAATATGCTAAAAGAGCCACGGTTATTTAAATACACAGCTAGGTGATAAATATATGTCTGATACTAAGACCCAATCTATAGAAGAACCAAATGAGTATGATGCAGACTCAATCCAAGTGTTAAGAGGATTAGATGCAGTTCGCAAAAGACCAGGCATGTATATCGGCGATACTGACGATGGTTCAGGACTACATCATATGATTTATGAGGTTGTAGATAATGCGATTGATGAGTCATTGGCTGGGCACTGTGACTTAGTTGAGGTCATTTTAAATGGTGATGGTTCAACTACGGTTCGGGACAATGGACGAGGCGTACCTGTAGATATTCATCAAGAAGAAGGTGTTTCAGCTGCAGAGGTGATTATGACGCAGCTTCATGCCGGTGGTAAATTTAATCAGAATTCTTATAAAATTTCTGGTGGGTTGCATGGTGTAGGGGTATCCGTTGTAAATGCCCTCTCGGAAACTTTAGAGTTACGGGTATGGCGCGATGAAAAGGAATACTTTATGCGGTTTAGACATGGAGAACCTGAAGAGAGCCTTAAAACCGTCGGGGCGGCAGTGGGGAAATCGGGAACAGAAATTACGTTTAAACCATCGTCAGAGACTTTCACTAATGTAAAATTTGAACTTCCTCGCCTAGAGCATAGACTTAGAGAATTAGCTTTCTTGAATTCGGGAGTACATATTGAACTGCGCGACGACAGAGAAGTTGAGCCTAAAATAATAGATCTTGAATATGAAGGGGGCTTAACTGCGTTTGTAGAGTACCTTGATCGATCTAACCAAACTATCCATGCTCCAGTTATTTTAGTGTCTGAAAAAGATGGGGTCACTGTTGAGTTGGCTATGGAATGGACGGACAGCTATCATGAAACTATGCTTTGTTTCACTAACAATATTCCGCAAAGAGATGGTGGGGCCCATTTAGCTGGATTCCGTGGTGCATTAACAAGAACGGTTAATGCCTATGCAATAGAAAGTGGTATATCTAAGAAGGAAAAAGCCCAGTTGACTGGCGATGATGCGAGGGAGGGTCTCACATGTGTACTGTCTGTAAAGGTTCCGGACCCAAAATTTTCATCGCAAACTAAAGATAAATTGGTTTCATCAGAGGTTCGGCCTATAGTAGAATCAGCGGTTTCGGAGCGTCTGCAACAATGGTTTGAAGAACACCCGGCTGATGCAAGAAAAATTGTTTCCAAGGCATATGAAGCGGCTGCGGCTCGAGAAGCGGCTCGTAAGGCGCGTGAATTAACACGTCGGAAAGGTGTTTTGGATATATCTAGTTTGCCAGGAAAATTAGCGGATTGTCAGGAACGCGACCCAGCACTCGCAGAACTATTTCTTGTAGAGGGAGACTCTGCTGGAGGGTCAGCAAAGCAAGGTCGTATAAGAAGAACTCAAGCTATTTTACCTCTAAGAGGAAAAATTCTAAATGTTGAGCGTGCTAGATTTGACAAGATGCTTTCAAGTCAGGAAATTGGAACTATGATTGCGGCTTTGGGTACAAGTATTGGCCCAGATGAATTTGATTTATCTAAAATTCGTTATCACAAAGTAATCATAATGACTGATGCAGATGTAGATGGCTCACATATTAGAACTCTACTTCTAACTTTCTTTTTCCGACAAATGCCACAACTTATAGAAGCAGGGTACTTATATATAGCACAACCGCCTCTCTATCGTGCAAAGCGGGGGCAGTCAGAAACATATTTGAAGGATGATAAAGAACTTGAAGACCATCTAACTCAAAACGGTAGCGACGGTGCTAAACTTATTTTAGCGGATGGCAATGCTATGGTTGGTGCTGATCTAATAGCAACTGTCGAAAAAGCGAGAGATGCAAAAGCTTTGATAGGAGTGTTAGTTAGGCGGGTGGGCTCCCAAATAGTCACGGAGCAATGCGCTATTGCAGGTGTTATGGGACCTCAAGGATTTGATTATGCCATGGAAGCTGTTGGATATATCGCACAGCGCCTGAACCAACTTTCAACCAGTATAGAACAGGGTTGGACCGGAGTATACGATCAGGAGGGACAGAAAATGACCTTTGAGAGAACTCTAAGAGGGGTAACTGAACGTTATTCTATAGACTCGCAGTTGATACGAACTCCAGAAGCAAGAAGATTAGATAGTATGGTTGGAGATCTCCAAGAAGTTTATGGTAAGCCGGCAACTTTGGACACGGGAGAAACTAGCGCAGCCATAGATGGGCCTATCAAATTGGCAGAGCTGATCCAACATACGGGTAGGAAAGGTCTGGCTATCAATAGATATAAAGGGTTGGGTGAGATGAATCCAGAGCAACTGTGGCAAACAACTTTAGACGCTAATCAACGGACTTTACTGCAGGTAAAAATTGATCACACTGAAAAAGCAGCTGAGGTTTTCTCTACACTTATGGGTGACGTCGTTGAACCTCGTCGTGAATTTATACAAGAAAACGCGCTTAAGGTCGCTAACTTAGATGTTTAGATTCTAAGACATTGGGACTGATGTTTAGTCGTTCCAGGGAAATTCACTGTCCTTCTCTCCTATAAAAACGCAGCCCCCTACACTTTCGGGTAGAGGCAATAAGAGGAGGCTTTCATGAATTTTTTTTACGTTTAACTGTTTATTTTTGAAAAATTCAAAAGTATCCTCTAGGCTTTCTGAGAGAACTGAATAAGCTATAACCCCTGTTGTTTCCTGTAGTATTTGAGCGTTCATTAGTGTGCCTAACGTCGAGCTTTGGCAAATAATTAAATTTCCCCGATCCAGTGTTATACGCCAGCCCAAATCACCAATTTTTTTCAGTGACCCTTTATTTGCAAACCAGCTATAACGTCCAGCAGCTTCATCCGGGTCGTCTACACCCACAACGATATCGCGAAGGGCTTGAATAGAATTATCATGAGAAGGGTTTGAGCCTTGCCAGAGCGAATTCTCTGGATCGTGAAAAATAAATTCTACATAGGCCTCAGCCATATCTGATTTTCGAAGCTTGCAAACGCTAGCGCCTGCTTTAATTGAATCTCCATAAGAATTAGTTTTCCAAAATATTTCCTGAGCCAGAGGCAATGGATGGAAACCACTGAGTGTTAGGCGTCCCTGTGTTCCCTCTAAATTATTAGTTTCTAAAGCAAGGCCACTGATAGAAGGCCTATTGTTATGAGAAAAGAGATATTCAGGAGATTTAGTGATTTTAATAAAGCCTTGGCCAAGAATAATTTCAATAGAGAGAGGTTCTCTTTTTGGGAGTTTATCTGCTGTTTTTGAAGTGCTAAATCCATATTTAACCAAGTCAGCATTTGCAGCATTCAAGTCTTCTACGACATGGGTTATATGATCTACAAATATCTCTTCAGTCGATGGTGGATGTCTTTGAAAGTTCATTTTCCCTTTCTTTCTTTTTCTTCAATGGCTTGATCAAGAGCCTCATTGATTTCCTTAAAACTCAGGGGCTTTAGCACTTTTTGTAGTTTTCGGTATGCTTCAGGAATAGTTAACTGGCAGATTTTAAAGATTACAAATACTAATGGTTCTAGGACGAATTTCAGGGGCCACCAAATTGGCGCAAATATCCTGTAATATTGAGGAGTAGTCTCACCTGTGGCCAATATGAATACCGCTGGTATCACCCAAAAAGCACCATCTTCATACCCATTCCACCACCAATAACCCCAACAAACCATTAAAATGGTTGCTACGGTGCGTGTCAATTTTGTTTCATTTGGGATGAACCGTGGTTTTGCTGGATCATGCTCTGGTTCGGGAGTTGGCGAAAACATCTCTGCCATGACGACAAATACCTAACGTTTTTATCGATATAATAAATAAGCGGGCTTATATTATCTTTTAATTTTTTATTGTAGGGGTATAACCTGAAAGAACTACCTCGAAAAGACATAAAAAGTATCTAACGGTAGAAGTAGAGGGATTTATTACTGACAGCTATATAAAAAAGTCACTTTTTAATAGAAGGTCGCTATCAAAATTATTCCAAAGCTATCATTTGTCTAAGCAGCGATTGAATATTCATTAATGGTTTACTTCGATGTTGTTTGATTGCTTGTTAGGAATCATATAAAATATGGTCAACAGAAAAAAGGGGAAAAAATAATGGCAGCTATTCTTACTAGCCTGCGTAATACGGTTATGGCAGGTATTATACTTACAATTATAATGGTTATGGCAGTCACGCAGTATACTGATGCTGAATTTGCTATGGATTCAAGTTATGCAACTTTCTTTGTTCGATGGCTCCACGTTCTTAGCGGGGTAATGTGGATAGGACTATTATGGTATTTGAACTTTGTACAGATACCGAACATGCCAAATATTCCAGATGAACAGAAGCCTGCTATTGGAAAAGTCATTGCGCCAGCTGTTTTGTTCTGGTTTCGTTGGGGGGCCTTGGCTACGATTGTAACAGGTTTACTGTTGGCTCACTTGCAAGGTTATCTTGTGGAAGCAACAATGCTTGGTTTGTCTGATGGAGTTGCAAAACATACTGCTATAGGTGTTGGTATGTGGCTTGGCGCGATTATGGCATTTAATGTTTGGTTTGTTATTTGGCCAAATCAGAAAAGAGCATTGGGTATTGTAGAGGCTGATGCAGAAAGTAAAGCTGCTTCAGCAAGAACTGCAATGCTTTTCTCTAGAACAAATACGTTGCTTTCTATACCTATGCTCTATGCAATGGTAGCAGCCCAAAATATTTACTAAGCTGGGTCTTAAAACCGTATTAGTAAGTTAGGAATTAAGACGAACAATAACAGAAACCGGTCTTTCAAAGATCGGTTTCTTTTTGTTTGTGTGACCAGTAAACAATAAAAAAAACTAGTTTTGAAAAGTGTGGCGCGCCCGGAGAGACTCGAACTCCCAACCTCCTGATTCGTAGTCAGGTGCTCTATCCAATTGAGCTACGGGCACCGGGTAAGTTCCACTGTTCATAAGCAAGTGTCTGAACGTTGTCAAACGGCAAGTGAGAAGTGCCGTTATCAGAGAAATAAGAGTTACTGAAACAACTTGTAGCAAACGGACTGTTTCTGTACTATGACGACAAGTTCTGACTTGTTTGTTTGTGAGGTTTGCAGCTATTGGCGCTAAAGACAGTTCGGGTTTTTGGTGATTGGTAATTTTTTTTTGAGGCGTATGTCTGAGATTTTGACGCAAAACGGACCGGTATTTACCACTCTATTATTAGGTAGTGGGTCAAATGACAGATAACGATAACAAAATAAAAGGGTGGTGGTATTTAATGGTTAAAAAAAGAATTTTTATCACTTTGTTAGGCTTAGCTCTTTTAACTAACGGTTGTTCATTCTCCGCGGCTTCGCTTTGGCCTTCTCTTTCTAGCTCATCTCCAAAGGCTTCAAGAGCAGTTAATCAACGGGTCGTTATAAAGCCATCTGAAGAGAATAAACAAAATCAAACCTCGCTCAACTCGATCGGCAATGTGAACCCACCTAAATTAGGTGCCACTGATTTTAAAGTTAAAGCGCCGCAATCAGCTAGATCAACGGGAACTTTTGTTGGTAAGAAGGTTGTAAATCTGAGGGGTGACTTAGAGCGGTTACAGCAGTCAGTAGATAGTCAGAATAATGATCTGCAAAGTGTTCGTTCGAAATCTAATATGAATTCTAAGGTCTATCACGATCGTGTTGCAGCTATGCGGTCTAAGCTTCAATTAGGAACTACTCCTGGGAATCCGATACTAGTTGAACGATGGAATGCTGCGCAGGAACAATTAGAAAAGGTTAATGCAGACATTGGTGAGATGAACTCATTATCAAGTAGGGTCGCTGCGGCGGCAGCGATGTCGACTTACTTGCTTGATGCTACCCGCGCATCTTTTGGTTTATCGGGAGCTATAGATGAAGATCATAGCCAATTAGAGATATTAGAGGACGAAGTCAGTCAAACCGTTGTTTTAATAGAACGGTTACTGACGGAATTAAGTGATGATATTCGACGGCAATCTAATTATGTCGGCAATGAGCGCAACCAGCTCAATACGTTGGCGCTAGCTATTAAAAATGGTGAATTTTTTGGTCCAAGTTTGGCCTCCACAGCTTACAGTATGAATACAGTAAACATGTCGAACAATAGGGCTGTGACTAACAGTGTGAATAGAGGCCGTCCTCTGGTCGTAATTCGGTTCAATCAAGAAAATGTCAATTATGAACAAGCTCTTTATACGGCTGTAAACAAAGTATTGCAAAGCAGGCCCGACGCAACTTTTAATCTTGTAGCTGTGAGTTCTGTAAAAGGTGGTACTGCCAAAGCTGCTCTTAACTCGAATGAAACGCGAAGAAATGCTCAAAAAGTACTTCGGTCTTTAGTCGATATGGGGCTGCCTCCAAGTCGTGTCTCCCTATCGGCAACGTCTTCTTCGAGTGGAAATGAAGTGCATCTATATTTGCGATAAATATATCAAAGAATATCCCTAAGATTAATAATTACTCTTTGTTGTGACATTTTATATTGCTTGAGTAGATCAGTAATGAGCTATTACAGAAAGTTTTCCTGGTGTTTTTTTTTTGCGACAATGTGCATTGGCGCGCTAACAATTTCACAAAAAGTAGCATTTTCGCAGACAAGCCAGGATATACTGATTATTCAGAGGGTGATTCAATCACAAATAAAGGCAATGGCGGGGGATGATTGGGGTGAAGCATTTCAGTATGCTTCCGTAGAAATTAAACGGTCTCTTGGTAATTCGGGATCATTTAAAAAAATGGTCCTAGAAAAATATAATATTGTTTATCGACCTCGTGTGGTGTCATTTAAGAACACAGAGTTATTGCACGGATCCCCAGTGCAAGGTGTTTATATGGTGGGCTCTAATGGCAAGGCAGCGATGGTAATTTATTTTATGATTAAGGATGAAAATAATGAGTGGAGAATCAATGGTGTTCAATTATTCCCCGCAAAAAAGCTAGACACCTGATAAGAGAATCTTTCCAATAAAAGGTTTCTGTTTTGAGGGTCTTGAAGTTAAGTATTTATTAACCTTTTTGAGGGTTTTATGGAAAATAATGAGTATACGAAAGGTTTTCCCGTAAGTTGGGAAGAATTACATCGGACTGCCAAGGCGCTAGCGTGGAGGCTTTTTGAATTACCTCAATTTGAAGGTGTAATCGCTATAACTAGAGGAGGGCTCGTTCCAGCTGCGATCGTGGCCAGGGAACTCGAAATAAGGGTTTTAGATACGATAAGTGCCGTCAGTTATCATGATAATGAGGTTGAAAAATTAGATCAGCGTGAAAGACAAGCTGTCAAAATTTTGAAAGCTCCCAGTCAAACTAAAGATGGGTTTGGGTGGCTTATAGTGGATGATTTAGTTGATACAGGGGAGACTGCAAAAGCAGTAAGGGCACTTCTGCCAAAAGCCCATTTCGCAACTGTTTATGCTAAACCAGCTGGACGGCCACTAGTGGATACTTTTGTGACAGAAGTGAGCCAAGACACATGGATTTACTTCCCATGGGATTTAGAGCCTCGCCCTGTGGATCCAATTATTGTCTCTAAACGTTAGCCATTTATTCCCAATATAAGCATCAAGAGAATATAAAACCTTAGATTGAATACTAGTATACTTTTACGACGCATGACATTGACTTGAACTAAGCAAACAGATATAACACCGTCCCTGTATAAAAACAGCGATTCTCTACAAATGGAGTAATTATCGTGAAACGTACATTTCAACCTAGTGTATTAGTGCGCAAACGGCGCCATGGGTTTCGATCACGAATGGCTACGGTTGGTGGCCGGCGTGTTCTGAGAGCTAGGCGAGCAAAAGGTCGGGCTAAGCTATCGGCCTAGTGTTTTTAGGTGACAGTTTCCTAGTGCGATGAAATGCGAAATATAGTTAATAAGCGCCTGGAACGTATTCTAAGACGTCCAGATTATTTGCGGGCAGCCCGGACAAAAAGCAATGCTGTTACGCCGGGGCTGATTTTGCAAAGTGCACCTTTAGGCGTTAATGCAACAGGCCTCGGTCCTCGTATTGGATACACTGTAAGTAAAAAGGTTGGTAATGCAGTGGCTCGGAATAGGGCCCGGCGGAGGCTGAAGTCTATTGCAAGTGACGTGTTTGAGGCTGAATCAAAAGAACCACTAGACTTTGTGCTTATTGGCAGGGTTAATACCCTAAAGCGAAGTTATGATGATCTTCTAGATGATCTGCGTTTTGCATTAAAGCAAATTCGCAGTAGACAGTCAGTCGATAAACTAAGGAAGAAAAATGAGTAGTGTGAGCAAATCCTTTTTTGTTAATCATAAGCTACTCGGTGAGTTGTTAGCGTGGGTTTTAAAACTTCCTATCTTCTTTTATCGGTATACACTTTCCTCATTTGTCGGTTCTAATTGTAGATATTATCCTACTTGTTCAGCCTACTCGTTGGAAGCAATTGGCTCGCATGGTCCTCTAAAGGGGATATTTTTATCTTTAAAGCGCTTGGCTCGGTGCCATCCATGGAGTAATAGATCTGGTGTGGACCCTGTCCCTCTGAATCACCAAAAGTAAAATAGGCGTCTGAAGCGATGAGCGATCAAAAAAACATGTTAATAGCGATAGGCTTATCTTTAGCTATTCTATTGGGATTCCAATTCTTTTATGAATTCCCAAAAATGGAGAAAGAACGAGAGCGTCAAGCAGAAATTGCTGCCCAAGAGGCGATAGATAAACCGATACCTTCTTCAGGTTTGCCACAAAACTCTGATGTTCAAGCTCCCGGTGGAGGAATTAATGCGCCAAGCGTACAAATGGGAGTCGTAACGGCTGCACAAAGGGCAGAGGCACTCAGGTCTTCCCCTCGCATTAATATCGATAGCCCTACCCTATATGGTTCCATTGCACTTGTTGGAGGGCGAATCGATGATCTTATTCTAAAAAATTATGGCCAAGGAGTTGAAGAAGATTCTGAGCGGATTCATCTGTTGCATCCAGTTGGAGCCCCAAAGTCTTATTATGCAGAATTTGGATGGGTAGGAAGTTCTAATGACCTAAAATTACCCGGTGCAAATACAACATGGAAGGCAACTCAAACTGAGTTAAGGCCAGGGAAACCTGTCACTTTAACGTGGGATAATCAATCGGGACTGCTATTCGAGAGAACTTATGAAATCGATGATGGCTATATGATTACTGCTACCCAAAGAGTGACTAATACAAAGAAAAAATCAGTGGGACTTTTTCCATATGGTCTTATAGCTCGCTCTGGAACGCCAAATACGCTTGGATTTTATATTCTACATGAAGGACCTTTGGGCGTCTTTAATGATACACTGCGTGAATATGATTATGATGATTTGCAGGAAACTCGGAAGGTAGAGGTGCAGTCTACTGGTGGTTGGATTGGGATTACAGATAAATATTGGTTAGCTGCTTTGGTTCCGGATCAGAGTGTCGGGTCAACTTACAGATTCGTTCATTCTTTGAAAAATAAAGATGATCGTTATCAGGTAGATTATTTAGGGCAAGAAACTAGAATTGCGGTGGGTCAACAGATAGAAACAGTTAATCGCCTGTTCGCCGGTGCAAAGGAGGTAAAACTCCTGGACGCATACAGCGAGCAATATGGTATAAAAAACTTTGATTTAGCAGTTGATTTTGGTTGGTTTTACTTCCTTACGAAGCCATTCTTTTACGCTATTTCATGGCTGAACACCTATTTGGGAAATTTTGGTTTAGCCATCATCGCTTTTACCGTCTTCGTCAAGATAGTCTTCTTTCCTCTGGCAAATAAATCATACAAGTCAATGGCCAAGATGCGCGAGTTGACGCCTAAAATGATGGCAATGAGAGAGCAGTTTGGTGACGACAAAATGCGGCTCAATCAAGAAATGATGGCCCTTTACAAACAGGAAAAGGTTAACCCCGCGTCCGGGTGTTTGCCTATACTTGTTCAGATACCAGTTTTTTTTGCTCTCTATAAGGTTCTTTTTGTAAATATTGAAATGCGGCATGCGCCATTCTATGGCTGGATAAGAGATTTATCTGTTGCGGACCCAACATCTATTTTTAATATCTTTGGTCTCATTCCTTATACTCCACCAGACTTTATGATGATTGGTGCTTGGCCAGTTCTAATGGGACTTACGATGTGGTTGCAGCAAAGACTTAATCCGCAACCGACAGACCCAGTTCAAGCAAAAGTATTTATGTTTCTCCCTTTATTTTTCACATTTTTACTTGGAACCTTTCCAGCTGGGTTAGTTATTTATTGGACCTGGAATAATCTTTTATCGATCGCGCAACAAAAACTGATTATGTTCCGAATGGGTGTAAAATAGATACTCGATAAATTTTCGGAGGTGGGGTTGGTTAATATACAAACATCTTATTCCGATGATGAATTAGAATGTGGGCGGCTTCTTTTTGCTAAAGAGTGTAATTTTCTTTTGGGGATTGATAAGCTTGTTCAACTGCCTGACTCATCACTTCCTGAAATAGCATTTGCAGGACGGTCCAATGTTGGAAAATCCAGTCTTATTAATGCTCTTACGGGGAGGAAGGCGCTTGCTCGGACATCTAATACGCCGGGAAGGACTCAGCAATTGAACTTTTTTGATTTAGGACGAAGACTGATATTGGTAGATTTACCTGGTTATGGCTATGCAAAAGTTTCAAAGACACAAGTTGCTGCCTGGACAAGAACTTTGAAATCATTCTTGCGTGGACGTGTTGCTCTTCGAAGAGTTTGTTTGCTTATAGATTCCCGTGTTGGTTTAAAGGATTTAGACCGAGACATGATGGAGATGCTGGATGCAGCTGCTGTCGTGTATCAGGTGGTTCTGACTAAAGTTGATAAATTAAAAAGTGATGAGCTTGAGACAACGATGTCAACGATCAGTAACGAGTTAGCTAAAAGATCGGCTGCCCATCCTATGTTAGCTTTAACGAGTTCTAGTAAGTCCCTTGGCATTAGAGAATTACGGGCAGGGCTAGCTAGCTTAACTGATTAGAAGTTATATTTGGATTATACATCAGGATAAGGTTATATGCCTGAATACACGATAAAAATGGTCAATAAGAAAACTGTAGGAGTAGAAAAATGAGCCGTACAGATTCAGAGGCTCGGAAAGACTGGTTGGGTAAAGCAGGTATTCTGACTGACGCACTGCCTTTTATGCGACGTTACGCAGGTAGTACGGTTGTTGTGAAATTTGGTGGTCATGCAATGGGTGATAAAAGTCTTTTTAAGACGTTTGCGTCGGATATGGTGTTGTTAAAGCAAGTTGGGACTAATCCTCTTGTTGTACACGGCGGTGGTCCACAGATAGGGGAAATGCTCGAACGTATGGCTATAAAAAGTGAATTTATTGATGGCCTTCGAGTAACGGATGAGGCTACAGTTGACATTGTAGAAATGGTTTTAGCTGGATCTATCAATAAATCTATTGTGGCGGCAATTAATGAAGCTGGCGGACGTGCTGTTGGTATTTCAGGAAAAGATGCTAACCTAATCACCGCAAAACGGTTGCTTAGAACTAGGACTGACCCAGAAAGCAATATTGAAAAGGTAATAGATTTAGGGTTTGTAGGTGAA
>MDSX01069154.1_pt1 | contig 29636 bp, 28 predicted proteins | sample 811141 | NCBI WGS metagenome assembly MDSX01 (sample SAMN05326642, study PRJNA326480) | marine metagenome | isolation source: seawater | place: Atlantic Ocean: South East | collected 2010
TCCAGGACAAATGACGTTCACTTGAATATTGTTATGAGCGACTTCTGCTCGAAGCACATCATACCAACCATGTAATGCATGTTTTGATGCAGCATATGCGCACCTAAGCGGAGGCCCCAATTTTCCAGCAACACTACTAGTCACTACAATTGCTCCAGTTTTACGATTCTTCATATGTGGCAAAATAGCCCGAGTAAGACCCACATTTCCAAAGAAGTTTACATCCATAACCTCTTTATCCAGGGCAAGCTCGGAACCAGCCACAGTACATCTTTGAGAAATTCCTGCGTTATTGACTAAAATGTCAATATGACCAGCTATTTTAATAGCTTCTGCGGTTTTGGGGCCTAGGGTTTTATGGTCCTTCACATCTAAAGGCAAAATATGAACGCTGGGCGCTCCAATGCATAGAGTTTTTACCTCTTTAAGCTTTTCCTCATTTCTAGCAGATAGAATCAATGAACATCCACGCTTACTAAATGCTAAAGCACAGGCCTTTCCAATACCAGAAGAAGCCCCAGTAATCCAAACCGTTTTATTTTTTATTTCCAATTTTTTAAATCAATGATTAAGCAACAAAGTTAGAGGCATTTTGAAAAAAACAAGAATTATATAAAATTCTCAGACCGCTTACTGGTTATATAGTGGTAATTTTGCTTTGGAAATTATTACCAAAAACATGATTCAACATTTACCTACAAAGAGGCCTAGTGCTAGACACTTCTCAATACTATTTATTTGCCTATTCCTATTTTCTGTTCCTAGTTCATTCGCTCAAGAGAAGGAGGCTATGGACGAGAACAGAATGAGTGCCCAAGAATCCAAAGAGGAAAAGGTAACTCAAACGTTTAGACACACCAGAGTAATAAATTCACACTCTGTAGAAACACTTCCTGCTCGAAAGATGGATTTTAGAATTGCACACAGATTCGGTGATATAGCAGGAAATGCAGGAGGTTGGCCGACTTTTTATGGTTTGGAAAACGCTTCAGATGTAAGCATCGGGTTTGAGTATGGTATAACGGACAATATAATGTTTGGAGTGAATAGAGCTAAAGGCTCTGGGCCATTAAAGCAATTGGTGAACACATTCTTGAAAATTAGAATTATGAATCAAGAGATTAATGGCAATCTTCCTTTTAGTCTCACAGTCGTTGGAATAAATGCTTTCTCAACGATGCAAAAAAGTGCTTCGGTTGATGCACTTAACTTTTTTGAAAATGGATCACACCGATTTGCCTATCATTTAGGCTTTCATGTTGCAAGAAAATTCTCTGACGCATTTTCATTACAACTGAATACTGCATGGACATTTAGAAATATTGTACCTTTTGGCGACCAAAATGATTTACCTAGTATAGGAGGTTCTTTAAGATGGAACGTGTCCAAGGCCCTTGGAATAATTGTAGACACCACATTTCCGATAGACACAGACTTTAGGACAACTGAAAATGGATACTATCCAGTTGTAGGAATTGGTTTTGAGTTTGATACTAGTGGAGGCCATGTTTTTCAGTTGAATGTGACAAATGCGACAGGTCTTTCAGAGACTGATTTTATACCGTACACAACCTCTAACTGGGGTGATGGAGAGTTCCGACTAGGATTTACGATTTCAAGGCTATTCAGTATATAGAGATGAAGTATCTAATATTCGTTGTGATAGCTGCTGTAGTTGGCAGTGTTTCTTTAGAAGAAAAGAGTGCACCGATCAGTCAGGATGATAAGGTCTGGGATGTGTTAGAGCAATTAGGGGACGATGCTAGTAAAATAAAACCAGACCTGACCATTCCCAACGTAAGTGCAGAAACAGGATACAATCTTGTAACTCAAGGGTTTTCTGATGTGCCAGGGCAACCAAAATCTAGAAGACAGAGCAAGCATTTTGTCTGTACTTCATGTCACAACATAGAACGAGAGGACCCAGACTTAACAGTAATAGACCCTCAAGCTAGATTAGATTATGTGACTCAAAGAGGCCTTCCTTATCTTCAAGCATCTCCACTATACGGAGCAGTGAATAGAGAATACTTTTACAATGGGGACTATGTTAAAAAATATGGAGACTTAGTGAAACCAGCAAATGAAGATATTAGAGAAGCGGTACAATTATGTGCTCTCGAATGTGCACAAGGGCGAAAGTTAAAAGATTGGGAATTAGAATCGATTATCGCATATCTGTGGGAGATACAACTTAAAATGTCAGATTTGGGCTTAACAGAGGGAGAGTTGAATTACATTTCGGATGCAATTGAAGATACGTTGTCTTGGACTAACGCAAATGTAATTCTTCGCACCAAGTATGTCTCCTATTCCCCAGCGACATTTTTAGTTCCTCCTGAAGATAGAAAGATTGGAACAGGGTTGAATGGAGATCCAAATAATGGTCAAAAAATCTACGAAAACAGTTGTTTACATTGCCATTACAATAAAAGATACTCTTTTCTACAGCTAGATAATAACGACATGAGTTTTAACCATTTGAAAAAGAAAATGGGGACTTATGATCGACACTCCATATATCAGGTTATAAGATATGGGACATACTCAAAGCACTGGAAGAAATCTTATATGCCTTTGTATACAAAAGAAAAAATGTCAGATCAGATGCTCGCTGACTTAAGATCATATATTGAAAAAAGGGCGGGCTGAATGCCCACTAGTCAATAAACTCAATTTTTCTTAGGAGTTTAAGACCGACACTTATTTCAAATGAGATATTTCTTATGGTTTGCTCATTCAGGTTTCGAGCTCTATTTGTTATTGGGTCTAGCACATTTGATAATGGTGGCTGTTCATACTGTAATGAAATGTCGGGACTCAATGTGGCCTCTATAAAGCCACCAACAAATTCACTAAATTGAATTTCATACCCGACTCCTGCCATTGCGCCATAATTAAATTTATTAACAAAAGGATCAAGTGGAAAGTATCCTCCGTAAATTAAATATTGTTCAAGGTTGGTGTTAAGGGTGTACTCTAGCCTTATTCCTATTTTGTAATAAGGCTTGTTTGCATTGTAAGTTTTGAATTTACTTTTTGCTCCAAAGGCCAAAACTGCATTGTTGAAAATAAATTGTTGACCATTAGTTCCACCAGTAAAATTAAATGTACGTTGAGCACTTCCCCTTTGGTGATAGCCAAGCTGTCCAAAAAACGAGCTGTTTTTATCTTCTGACCAAGATTCAATAAACAGAGCCCCATGGTAAGCAATAAGTGCATCACGATCAATTCCACTCCAGTTTTGAATTCCTATGGTCCCTCCGAACTTTGGTCCAAAAACAAAAGATTGGGAATAAGCACTACTGCAGAAAGCTAAAGCGACGAATAGAGGCAGAAAAATTTTCATATTACTTGATTGTTAAGGTCATACTTCCATCTTCAAATAAATAACTTTCTTTTGACTGAGAAAAACTCTTTTCCAGTTTTGGCCTCTTTTCACCCCAATTAATAATGCCCTGTATGGTCACTTTTTCACCAAGCATAGGTTGTGATCCTCTAGGCATTCTATTCTGAAAAAACAAGAGGTCAAGATCAATGTTATACTTATCAGCTATAGTTTTCATAGATTCTCCATTTCTTACTAAATGACTTTCTGTCTCTATCGTTAAAGTAAAGTTCGATCTATCTTGTGTTTTTTGATAAGGGTTTTGGTCTACAGGGGTTATTACGGCGGCTATAACATCATTCTCTACTGAGGTGTATTGAATGTCATCGTATTGATATAGAGCAAATTTTTCTATGACACTTAGTAGCTTCTCTGCGTACTTCGGGTCTGTAGCATATCCTGAAGACTTGAGGCCCTCTGCCCAACTTACATAATCCATTCGGTTTAAGTCGAAAAGGAAACCATATCTGTATTTACTTCCAGGGTTAGTTAAAAAGTTAGAATGTGCGACATAGGAATGTTCGGGGCTATTAAACTTTCTGAAGCAGCTTTTGATCAATTTACCATCTTTATAATCGTCGTCTTCTCTATAGAATGTGCTCCCCTCCCAATATTTACCACATTTTATTCCAAAATGATTATTTGCCTTTTGTGCAAGAGTGCTTCTTCCACTATTTGATTCAAGGATTCCTTGAGCCAATTTTATACTCGCAGGGATTCCTACCCTTTGCATTTCGCTTTGGGCGATTTCTTTATATTTGCCGATATAGGTTACTGCAGGGTTTTCTTGATATTTAAATGATCCATAATCTGCGAGAGCAGAAAAATAAGACGTCATTAATATAATCAGACTTAATATTCTCATGGCTGGTGACATTATAAATAGTTTTAATTCAAAATTTATACCATAAAGGGTATAGTAATCTTACAAACACAAAAAAGAAAAAATATTATGGCAGATTTAATGGATTTGCTGCAAGGACAGCTTTCAGGAGCAGTTCTTGAATCTCTTACTTCCAACCTTGGAACTAAAAATCAAAACCAAACCCAAAATGCAACCAATGATGCTATATCTATTTTGGTAAATGCGATGGCAAAAAACGCATCTAGCCCTAAAGGCGCTTCTGCACTAGGAGCCGCCTTGGATAGAGACCATGATGGCAGTGTATTAGATGATTTAATGGGAATGGTAGCGGGAAAACCAGAAGCGCCTTCTAAAGCCTTGGATGGAACTGGAATATTAGGACATATTCTTGGCGGCAAACAGAATGGAGCAATAGACATGCTTACGAAAAGAAGTGGCATGGATAAGAACCAAACACTAAGTCTATTAATAAAATTAGCACCTATGATCATGGGGGTTTTGGGAAAAATGAAAAAGTCTAACAATATGGACACTTCTGGCCTGCCAGATATTTTGTCTGGTGCCGCAAATAAAGCGAACAAGCAATCTCCTGGAGGCAATATTTTAGGTTCGTTTTTAGATCAAGATGGAGACGGGAATTTAAATAATGAGATTAAAAAAGTCGGATTCAGTTTTCTTAAGTCTCTCTTTAAAAGATAGAAACGATTATAACTGATAATATAAAGAGGGTGGTTTCACTATGAAACCATCCTCTTTTATTTTAAACCTTTAGATGGAAAGTATTTTAAATCTCTATTCCTATTTTAACCTTTCAGGATATCAGATCTTGTTATTGATGCTTGTTGGTATGTTGTTGGGCATGGCAAAAGCAGGTGTTAAAGGAGTAGGAACAGCGTCCATTCCAATAGCGGCGCTAATTTTTGGTGCGAAAGAGTCTACAGGGATTTTACTTCCAATGCTTATCATGTCTGATATGGGTGCAGTTTCACATTATTATAAGGAGACAAAGTGGCCTGAGCTAGCTAAGCTTCTTCCATTTGCTGTGATTGGTGTAATAGTTGCAACTTGGGTCGGACAATACATCAATGGTGATTCATTTCAGTTTCTGATGGGAATCTTGATAATGATATGTCTTTTGTTATTGCTCCTTTCAGGTTGGTTGGGGGACGATCTTGTTGTAGAAAAGCACCACTTTTTGGGTTCTTTAACAGGAGTTGGCCTAGGGTTCACTACGATGATCGGAAATGCGGCAGGCCCTCTTATGAATATTTACATGCTTGTAATAAAAATGCCAAAAACAGTTTTTATTGGTACGTCGGCCATGTTTTTTTTCATCATTAATGTTATAAAAATTCCTTTTCATGTATTCATATGGAAAACGATTACTTGGAAAACATTCTTACTGGGCATGACAACCTTGCCAGCAGTTGTCATTGGATTAGTCTTTGGTGTCTATTTGGTAAAACTAATGAGCGAAAGATTTTTTAGGTTGTTAGTGATTTTTACTACGGCTTTGAGTGGGATGGTTTTATTGTTTGCTTGAAATCATTTTCGATTAACTTAGATTCAACTCTTTTTTCATTCTTACAAATTCGAAAGAACAATTTGCTTCAATTATGGTTCTTTTTTGAGATATAGGAGGCATAAATTCAAAAGATTTAGCATGAAGCATCATAGTTGTCATGTTCCACTTTTCCTTAAACAACCGGTTTTGTTTGCTACAACCATGTGGCCTATCTCCTATAATAGGATGTCTGAGATGGTTAAGGTGCCTTCTGATCTGATGCATTCTTCCTGTCTTTGGGAATGCTTCAATTAACGAATACCTAGATGTTTGGTGTTTTCCCAGAGCAACATCAATTTCAGTTCGCCCTATACATTTGAAAGCAGTGGAAGCGTCTTTTAGTTTTCCTCGAGCATTTATTACAGGGTAATCCACTTCGACCTTATCAGGAAAAAATCCTCGAACAATTGCGATATAAGATTTTATTACAGTATGATTTCGGATTTGATCTTGGACGTACCTATTCGTTACGGGATTTAGTGCGAAAAGAAGAATTCCAGAAGTTTTTCTGTCGAGACGATGTATTGGATAAACTTTTTGTCCAATTTGATCTCTGAGTAATTGTAGCGCAAACTCATCTGTTTCAACAGCAATAGATGTTCTATGGGTTAACAAGCCATGTGGCTTATTAATGGCCACTAAAAACTCATCCTTATATATAATCTCTAGCGGAGAAAAAGATTGCTTTTTCAGACTATTCCAATCCTTTGAATAGTGTTTCAACCATTCTTTTGCTATTAATGAACCCTCTTCCCCACTCTTCATATCCCTTCACTATTTCTTCTGTTGATATATCCGATAAAATATCAGTGGTTTTCATTGCCTCTTTCATTCGCTCAATTACTGTAGTGAGCATGGTGTGATAATCCATAAGGTCTTTTTTACCCGCTAAGGCTCCGTGGCCTGGTATGATTACCGTTTCATCGTTTACCATCATCATTGCCACTTCTACAGCTTTTAAATATCCCTCAACTGATCCATTTGATGATAAGTCAATGAAAGGAAACCTTCCTTTAAAAAAACAATCTCCCATGTGGAGCACGTTGTCATCAACAAAAAGTACAAATGCATCTCCATCGGTATGAGCGTTTTCAACATGTTGGATCATGACATTATACCCAGATACGTTAAGTGTAAGCTCATCATTAAAAGCCACATCTGTCCTTGCTGCTTCAGGAGCAGGAGGCACAGTTTGGCCCATTCTTTTATTCTCATGAGAAAGCCGATGCAGAACATTTTTGTGACCCACAATCGTGAGCCCTTCAGTTGATAAATTGGCATTGCCACCGGTATGGTCACCATGCCAATGAGTATTAACTAGCCATTTAAGCGGCTTGTCGCTGATCCTTTGTATTGCAGCCTTAATCTTGTCAGAAAGGGGTGCGAATTGACTGTCTATAATAAGAACTTCATTTTGTCCTATATATAGCCCTATGTTGCCTCCAGATCCTTCAAGCATGTACGTGTGGTCTGTTATTTGATGAGGAGTTATCTGTACCTTGTCGAATCGAGATTGTGCTTGTGAATATGTGCTAAAGAATACGATCAAGGCAATACATACAAATTTCATTTCATTCTTTTTTGAAAAACGAATGTAAGAGCTATCTAGGATTTATACGAGAATATTATTTTTCAGCTAATTCTTTAGCCAATTTAATTGGTGCGGCTACACACTTCTTCTCCATATAATCCATCATTTCTCTCAGGAGTTCTTGAGAAGCTTCTGGAAGCTCTTCTATTTTTTGTTTAAACACCTTTTCAATAGCCCTATCTTTTATTGACTTAATTTCTTTTGGAAGTTTACTGAATGCTTTTTCTATTTGTCTCTGATCATACATCACTGTAAAAGTATCTAAATGATAGTTAATCAAGATTCTTGAAGCGGCAATATTTCCTTGTCGGGATTGTAAATTCTCTTGTGCTAGAGACCTTAGTGAATCAATATTGATATGAGTAACATTATTACTTGCCACGACATTTTTAGAAATGTTATTGGGAATAGAAAGGTCTATTAGTACTTTTTTGTCGCGTTCTTCTCTTACAAGCCCTCTATATATTTCTGAGTTTATAACAGGTTCTGTAGCAGATGTACAGCAAATCATTATGTCGAAGCCCTTTTCATAGCTGTTTAAATCCGATAAATGATATGCTGAGGCCCCTATTTCTTCAGAGAGTTCAAATGCATTATTAAAACTTCTGTTAAAAATAACAATGTTACCAAATCCGTGCTTTTTCAAGAACCGTCCAAAAGTTGTATTGGTTTCTCCAGACCCGACCATCAGCACCCTTTTGTTTCGATTTGGATGAAGGTTTAATAAGCTCTGAAGGGCTAGTGAAACTATAGAAACAGGTTTTTCTCCAATTTTGGTGGATGTATAAACATCTTTGGCTGCAGAAACAGTACATCTTTCTAACAGCCTTAAATTATCTCCAGTGAGACCAAACTGTTTACATTCATTGTATGCCGATCGAAATTGTCTAAATATTTCCCGTTCTCCGATAACTAATGATTGGAGCGAAGAAGCTACCTCAAAAAGGTGTCGTATACATTCGCTACCAATGTGATAATTAACCACCTTTTCTATTCTGTGTGCTAAAGCAGAAACATGATTAGGATTAATTTTCTCTAACAGTTCTTTTATCTCAGAAAAATCGAACGGATCCTCTCGGAACATCAATATCATCAACCTATTACAAGTAGATAGATAAATGAGCTCTTCAATATCAAAAGAATTTTTCAAAGAAGTTAACTTTTCCTTGAGCTCACCTTTTGTTTTATACTTTATTATAAACTGCTCTAAATCCTCAGTTTCGAGCTTTTCATGAGATATCGATATGACTTGAAAATAATTCAGCATGTCTCCTCCAAAATTAAATCTATGCCAAATGAGAATTGTCACAGAATTGTAAAATATCACTTGTTATATCATGACATTTACTCACAGGTTGGAGTACTTTTGCACACTTAAATTAAATATGATTGAAATGTATAGGTCGAAGAACTGTGGCGAATTGAGAATTTCTGATGTTGAACAAGAAGTTGTTTTGAGTGGATGGGTCCAGTCCAATAGAGATTTTGGAGGCATGACCTTTATTGACTTGAGGGATAGATATGGAATTACACAGGTGGTTTTTAATTCTGATGATAATGAGAAATTAAGCGAAGGGGCTCGAAAATTGGGACGAGAATTTGTAATCAAAATTTCTGGAACCGTTAGAGAAAGAAGTAACAAAAACCCCAATAGACCAACGGGAGAGGTAGAAATTGAAGTCAAAGAGATGGAGATATTAAATGCTTCGAAAGTTCCGCCATTTACTATTGAGAATGAGACAGATGGAGGGGAAGATCTCCGCATGAAATATAGATATCTGGACATAAGGAGAAATCCACTCAAGGAAAAATTAATGTTCAGAAGCAAGCTCGCAATTGAAACTAGAAAATACTTAGATAATCAAGGGTTTATAGAAATAGAGACTCCTGTATTAATCAAAAGTACACCTGAGGGGGCAAGAGATTTTGTTGTTCCTAGTAGAATGAACCCCGGCCAGTTTTATGCACTTCCTCAATCGCCACAGACCTTTAAACAAATTTTGATGGTAGCGGGCATGGATAAATATTTTCAGATTGTTAAGTGTTTCAGAGATGAAGATTTAAGAGCAGATCGACAGCCAGAATTTACACAAATTGATTGCGAAATGGCTTTTGTCACTCAAGAAGACATCCTAAACACTTTTGAAGACCTAACGAAAGAACTTTTTAAAGGTCTTAAAGGAATTGACCTTCCTGACTTTCCTAGAATTACTTATGATGAGGCAATGAAAAAATATGGCTCGGACAAGCCAGATTTGCGTTTTGGTATGGAGTTCATAGAGTTGAATGAAGACATGCAGGGAAACGGTTTTGGCGTTTTTGACAATGCTGAGTTTGTGGTGGGAATTATTGCCGAAGGAATAGCAGGGTCTTATTCTAATAAACAAATGAAAGAACTTACAGAGTGGGTTCAAAGACCTCAGATAGGTTCTAAAGGTTTGGTTTATGTAAAATATAATGAGGACGGGAGTATTAAGTCTACTATTGGCAAGTTTTACTCTGACAATGATCTCAATACCTTAAAAGAAAAAATAGGGGCCCAAAATGGAGATGTTTTATTTATTCTATGTGGAGAGACTGAAAAAACCAGAAAGCAACTCAATGAACTTAGATTAGAAATGGCACGCAGAATGGGTCTTATGACAAAAGGTGACTTCAAGCCTCTATGGGTAGTAGACTTTCCTCTTTTAGAATGGGACGAAGAATCTAACCGGTTTCATGCGATGCACCATCCTTTTACCTCTCCTAAGAAACAGGATCAGGAGAAAATGATGAAAGGCGAGCACGAGACCATGAAAGGCCTAAAGGCCGATGCATATGATTTGGTTATTAATGGATCAGAGATAGGTGGAGGATCTATCAGGATTCATGATAGAGAGCTTCAGTCCAAGAATTTTGATTTGTTAGGTTTTAGTAAGGAAGAAGCAGAAGAGCAATTTGGGTTTTTATTGGGGGCATTTGAGTATGGGGCCCCACCACATGGAGGCATTGCCTTTGGATTTGATAGGTTGTGCGCTGTAATGAATGGAGAGAGTTCAATTCGTGACTTCATAGCATTCCCAAAGAACAATCAAGGCCGTGATATGATGATTGATTGTCCTGCTACCATAAGTGAAGAGCAACAGAATGAACTGAGTTTGAAATCGACATTTGTTGGTTCAAACGAATAAGACAAATCAAAAACTTCTTCTATTTTGCATCTTTTTGCCCCCATTCACGTCATAGTAGTGAAAGCAAAATTTTTATAGAAAATTCAAAAAATGAAAGAAGAAAATAAATGTACCTGTTCTTGCGAAGCATGCCTATCGGGAAAATGTGGAGATTGTTCTTGTGATAGCTGCTCTTGTAGAGCATGTAGCTGTTAAAGGAAAACCTGTCTATTTAAATGGCTGAAGTTGAAAATATCACCGCAAAGGTCTATAGTTCTCATATTGATGAATTAAAAACTTCTTTGTTAAAGGTGGAAAGAGACAATGCTCTCATAGACGATGTCTTACAAGAGGCATTTATTAAATTCTACCTGAATATAAATAGAGGAAAAACTATAATCAATTCAAAAGGGTGGATCTACCGAGTGGCCCAAAATCTACTCATTGACCATTTTAGACAAGAAAAAAAGCGAATTGATCCAATCGGTGTCCAATGTAGCGAAGAAAAAGGGGCACATGGACCGGAAGACTGCTTAATGGGGATTATTGCGAACCTATCCCCTAAGTATAAAAATGCAATCTACCTTACTGATATTAAAGGTATTCCCCAGACGGAATCTGCTAAAAGGCTCAGGGTTTCATTATCTACATTTAAATCTCATGTGCAAAGAGGACGGAAATTAATTACTCAGGGGTACATTGAGTGTTGTGACTATTCCATCGATGAGAATGGGTTGCTCAAAAGAAAATCAAAAGATTGGAAAGAGTGTAAAGTTTGCAGTAAGAATATTTAATCATATCCCTCAAAAGGGTTGATTTCAATAATCCTCATATATTTGACTTGTCAGGGTGTAAAGAACTTGTTTGATAAACCAATCTCTGAGAATTAAGGAATCTAATTTTTAACTGTTAAATTAGAATACCTACTCTGAAGACGGGTTCCTACATCCTGATTTTACTTCTCTTTCTTTTTTTCTCCTTCTCCTCTTTGCAATGCATTTTCACGGAGCTCTATATAGGAGCTTCTACTCCTTATTATATCAAGAGCTGTAAAAAGAGCCGTTCTAAAAGAGGCGGGGTCTGCTTCATTGTTTCCTGCTATTTCATACCCTGTGCCATGATCAGGAGAAGTACGAATTACATGCAGCCCTGCTGTAAAGTTGACACCTTGGCCAAAACAAAGCGATTTGAAAGGTATAAGTCCTTGATCATGATACATAGCCAGCACCCCATCATATTTGACATATTCACCACTTCCGAAAAACCCGTCAGCAGAGTGTGGTCCTGAGACCATTACTCCCTTTTCTTTAAGTGCCATGATTACGGGCTCTATATATTCTTCCTCTTCATTACCAATGGTACCATTGTCACTAGCATGTGGATTTAGGCCCATAGCAGCAACAAGAGGTTTGTCTTTACCAAAATCTTGCTTTAATGAGGTATTCATTGCAAGGATCTTTTCTTCAATGAGCTCTTTGGTTAGCATTTTGGTAACATTTTGAAGAGGAATATGTGCTGTGGCGACAGCGATTTTCAGATCATCAGACACCATAAACATAAGAGGTTCTTCATCGCCCACTTTTTTGGCAATATATTCGGTATGGCCCTTTTCAGGAAAGTCAGCCATGGCCATAGCATTTTTGTTGATTGGCCCCGTAACAAGGCCGTCTATTGTTCCATTGTGCAAGTCATTAACAGCAGCGTCTAAGCACACATATGCAAATTTGCCAGACTCTGCTGTAGCTTTGCCTAAATTGATGTTTACAGTATCGTGATAAGTATTGATGACACTTATTTTTCCCTCTTGAGCTTGTTTTGGGTTAGAAACAGTTACGAATGATAATGAGCTATCTTTCAGAATGTTTTTATGATACCCAAGAACCTTCCCAGATCCATAGATAATTGGAATACAAGAATTGAGAACTCTGGGTTCAGACAATGTTTTTAGGACCACCTCAGGCCCTATTCCATTTATATCTCCTAGAGTAATGCCGATCTTATATTTTTTGCTCATATGATTAAATTATTATGGACCCTTTTCTTTTATTAACAAATTCGTGGCCGAAGATAAACATTTAGGATTTTACTACCTTCGAGTCCTTCTTGCAATCCAATAATTGAGAGCTAAAAAATCATACGGACAACACTTTTTAATCAATGAATCTCTTTGCAAAAAGATTGTAGATGTTTTTGATGAATATAATTCTATTCCAAATGTTGTAGAAATTGGTCCTGGCAAAGGAGCTATTACAAAGTATATTTTGCAAAAAGAATATAATTACAAGGCGATAGAAGCCGATAGAGACATGGTAGAGCATTTATGGGTTACATATCCTATGAAGCAAAAACAATTTTTAAATGAGGATTTTCTAAAAAATGATTTAGGCAAATTATACAATGGAGAAGAGTTTTCTATCATTGGTAATTTTCCTTACAACATTTCGTCACAGATTGTTTTTAAAATAATAGAACACAAACATCTTATTCCTCTGAGTTATGGAATGTTTCAAAAAGAAGTGGCCGATCGTATAGTTGCACCTTCAGGCAGCAAAACATATGGTATTCTAAGTGTGATATTTCAGTCTTTTTATGATTGTACAATTACTCAGAAAATCAGTCCTGGGTCATTTAATCCACCACCTAGGGTGAACTCGGCCATGGTAATGATGAAGCGAAAAGCGGATTATACTATACCATGTGATGAAAAACTGCTCCGTACTGTGGTTCGAACTGGTTTTAATCAAAGAAGAAAAATGATGAGAAACTCTTTAAAATCATTAGTGGGAGAGTCTGATATACTAAAAGAAGAAATTTTTTCTAAAAGACCGGAACAAATTACCAAGGAGGAGTTTTATGATATTACAAATAAAATAAATAGAAGTAGATGAGCTTAGAACAAAGAATAATGCCTGACTTGAAAGCAGCAATGAAATCAAAAGACCAAGCAGCATTAAGGAGTATTAGAGCTATAAAAGCAGCGTTGCTTTTGGCGAAAACAGATGGTAGTGGGCAGGAAATGGACGATCAAAAAGAAATAAAATTACTTCAAAAGTTAGTGAAACAGCGGCAAGATTCTTATGCTATATTTAGCAAGGAAGGGCGAACAGAGTTGGCGCAAACAGAAATGGAGGAAATAGATATAATTAAGAAATATCTTCCGGAACAAATGGGTGAGGGAGAATTAAAAAGTGTTATACAGGATATTATTTCTCAAACAGGGGCCAGCTCTATGAAAGATATGGGTAAAGTTATGGGGACAGCATCTTCTCAATTAGCAGGAAAAGCTGATGGAAAGACCATTTCGAATATTGTAAAACAATTATTAAGTTAGAATTTCAAAAAATTAAATCACGATCGTGAAAGAGAGAGCAAACACCCTTTCGATAAAGCCAAAATAAAAAACATCAAATGAAAAATCTACTTCTCTTCATCTTTGGAATGTTCTTATTCTTTACTAGCAATACCCAGCAGGCATTCAAGGGGTTTTTTGATTTCCAATATGATAAGGAAGGAAAAATTATCCTTGATGTTGATGAAAGCCAAATAGGACAAGAATTCATTTATATAAACGCTCTCTCGGCTGGGGTTGGGTCCAATGACATTGGGTTGGACAGAGGCCAACTAGGAAAGAGCAGAATTGTAAAGTTCATAAAAGCAGGAAACAAACTTTTACTAGTAGAGCCAAACTATAGATATAGAGCTCTAAGTGATAATGCCCTGGAACGGAAAGCAATGGAGGAAGCATTCGCACAGTCGGTTCTGGGTGGGTTTGCGATTAAAAGTAGTGCTGGAACAATTCACAAAATAGACATTTCAGAATTTATAATTAGGGATTCTCATGGAGTGGTGCGTAGATTAAAACAATCAGATCAAGGGGCCTATAAATTGGACAAAAAGAGATCCGCGATCTGGCTAGACCGAACAAAAAGCTTTCCAGAAAATTCTGAATTTGAAGCCCTAGTAACATTTGCTGGAGAAGGAAAGGGAAGGTATATTAGAAGTGTTGCCCCCGATGCAGATGCCGTTTCAGTTAGGGTGCATCATAGTTTTGTAAAGTTGCCAGATGACGAATTTCAGCCTAGAGAGTTTCATCCTTATTCTGGTTTTGGGAGTGTAAGTTTTTATGATTATGCAACCCCAATAGAGGAGCCGCTGATGAAACGTTACATCAGAAAGCACAGACTTATTAAAAAGAACCCAGGTTCAGCAATAAGCGAAGCTGTAGAGCCTATTGTATACTATATAGATCCAGGGTGCCCGGAACCCATAAAATCAGCTCTGATGCATGGTGCGGCATGGTGGGACCAAGCATATCAAGCAGCAGGTTTTGCCCCCAACACATTTCAAATCAAAGAGTTGCCAGAAGGGGCGGACATGCTAGATGTAAGATACAATGTGATCCAATGGATACATAGAAGTACAAGAGGGTGGTCGTACGGAGCGTCCGTTACTGATCCACGTACAGGTGAGATAATCAAGGGTCACGTTTCATTGGGTTCATTGCGTGTGAGACAGGATTTTCTTATTGCCCAAGGGGTTTATAGTCCTTATGGTGTGCTGGACAACCCCGATGATCAATTGAAGGAACTTGCTTTGGCGAGGCTGAGGCAATTAGGAGCACACGAAGTGGGACATACATTAGGTTTAGCGCACAATTTTGCTTCTAGCGTTAATGATAGAGCATCTGTAATGGATTATCCCCATCCCGTTTTTACGCTAACCGAAGGTGGCGTTAGTGTCGCAGATTCGTATGATGACAAAATTGGAAATTGGGATAAAAAAACAATTACCTATGGTTATGCTGACTTTGATGAAGGTACGGATGAAAAAACTGAACTAGACAAATTGGTGGTAGAAACACAAAAAGAAGGGTATCTCTATATAAGCGATAGTGATAGCAGGCCTATAGGGGGAGGTCATGCCCAAGGGCATTTGTGGGATAATGGTACAGATATCGTATCTGAAATGAAGAGGCTAATGGAGCTGAGAAAAGATGCACTTTCTCGATTTGGAACAAATAGTATAAAAGAAGGAACTCCTCTTTCCGAATTGGAAAAAGTCCTTGTCCCACTATATCTAATGCATCGGTATCAGGCAGAAGGAGTGGTAAAGATGATTGGAGGAATGAACTATCATTATAAAGTAAAAGGAGACGGTTATTCTGATGACTTTAATATTGTGTTACCACAAAAACAAGGTGAAGCGGTTGATGCTTTACTTAACACTTTGGATCCGACAGAGCTTACAATTCCAAGAAATGTTTTAAACAAACTACACCCTTCAGCTATGGGGTACAGAAGGGATAGAGAGACATTTAAAGGTAGAACGAATGTTGCGTTTGATGCAATGGCTCCAGCGGAAAGTTATATTTCAGCCATTTTGAGCATGATGACACATGAAGAAAGACTTACAAGGCTGCATAGACAAAATGTCGCAATGGGTAGTCCTGTTGAATTAAATGGGTATTTGTCCATGATTGGAGTAGAAGTCTTTGATAAAGAAACCAACAATGCATATGAAACAGCTATTTCTGAATTGGTCCAGAAAACCTTTATGATTCAATTGCTAAAAGTTGCATTTGATGAAAATGTAGACACTCATGTTTCTTCAGTAGCATATGGTGTTCTTAAGGATTTAGAGTCTTCTTATCTTAACGAAATGACGATGAATAAAGCAAAAAAATATCATGCACAGTATTTGAAGAGGTTGATCAAGTCTGCAGAAATGGGGACAGCTGAAATTAAGTTGCCTAAAAACAAAACGCTTCCACCAGGATCTCCTATTGGATGTGGAGCGTTTCATTGAATAAATTGCAGCACACGATTTTTTAAAGACAAAATATGGTGATTACGATCTCGGGGGACATCGGTAGCGGAAAAAGTACAGTAGGGAGAATGCTAGTGCAGAAACTTGATTACAAATATCTCTCAACCGGGGGGATTCAAAGACAAATTGCGCGAGAAATGGGTTTGACGACATTGCAGCTTAATGTCCTTTCCGAAAAAAGCTCAGATATAGATGATCGAATTGATGCACATACAATTGCAATCAGTGAGGCCCCTGATAATTATGTTGTAGACTCAAGGTTAGCGTGGCATTTTATTCCGTCGTCATTTAAAGTATACCTCCAGTGTAGTACCGAAGAGGCGGCCAGAAGAATATCATTAGATTCATCAAGATTAGGTGAAAAGAAAGAAACAAATGTTCGCAATTTGTTAGATAAAATTCTTGACAGAAGAGCAAGTGAGAAAAGAAGGTTTCTCCAAAAGTATAATGTGGATTATACGCTTCTGCATCAATATGATCTTGTGGTCAACACGACGTCTATATCCCCTGAAACGGTAATGGACGAAGTCCTTAGACATTTTAAAGATTGGCAATTGTTTTAGACCCGTGGTGGTTTTATCCTGACAAAGCGACGTTTTGTAGAATAATCGAAACCAAACTACAAGGATAATTTAATTTTATAATCTTGATTTTATAATAGGCAGCAATTGAATTTTTTAGAAAATATAAGAATGGCTTTAAGGTCACTCAAAGCTAATTTTTTGAGAACCTTTTTGACCTTATTAATCATTGCGGTGGGTATCACTTGTTTGGTTGGGATTCTTACTGCGATAGACTCTTTTTTGTTTTCTATGACCGATAGCTTTAATCGGCTTGGGGCTAATAGTTATAACATAAGGCCCAAAAGAGAACAAATACAAAGTAGAAACCGAGGAAGATCCGAGAAAAGGGCTGAGGTGATAAGCTTTGACCAAGCCATGACATTCAAAGAAAAATATAAATTTCCTGGCACAAGAGTGTCCATTGAAGACCCTTGTGGGAGCAATGCTGAAATACAATATGGAGAGGAGAAAACCAACCCCACCATCATCTTATACGGAATAGATGAAAACTACTTTGATGTGATGGCCTACAAAGTACAGGAGGGTAGAAACTTTACAACCACGGAAATTAATTCGGGGAGTCCCAAAGTCATAATTGGGATGGGAATTGTAAATAAAATATTTAACAAAAACCCCGAAGCGGCAATGAATAAAACGATCAGCGTAAATGCTGATAAATACAAAGTCATTGGAGTATTAGAAGAAAAGGGGTCTTCACTTAATGATAAGTCTGACGAAAGGGTTTTCATACCCCTTGGAAGGTCAGTTGCCAAATACGGATATGCCAAAAAGAATTATAGGGTAAGTGTATCTGTTGCAGATGCCACAAGAATGGATGAAGCAATAAGCGCAGCTATGATTCCTCTAAGAAATGCTAGAGGGCTCAAACCTGGTAAAGAAAACGACTTTGAAATCAGAAAGAGTGATAGTGTGATGAAGCAGCTCAAAGACATGACACGAAATATTCGGTTAGGAACGATTGCGATCGCGATGATGACTTTATTAGGTGCGGCTATTGGGCTTATGAATATAATGTTAGTCTCAGTGACAGAGAGGACAAAGGAAATTGGAGTCTGTAAAGCAATTGGGGCTAAACGAAAAAACATTTTAACGCAATTCCTGACTGAAGCTGTAGTTATATGTCAGGCAGGAGGATTGGTAGGTATTTTCTTTGGAATAATTCTTGGAAATGGAGTAAGTATGTGGATGGAAAGTCCTTTTGTCATTCCATGGAACTGGATAATTCTTGCAGTTTTTGTTTGCCTTGTTGTGGGTATTATTTCTGGGCTTTATCCAGCCTTAAAAGCGTCTAAATTGGACCCAATAGAGTCGCTGAGATATGAATAGGGTTATTTATTCTTCCTCTGAACTGCTGTAAGAGATATAATGCTGATGTATAAGCTTTTTATAATCTCGAAGCTGATTTTGAGAATACTCTAAGGTCTTGAAGTCATTTTTAAAAAAGAAATGCCACGCAACCCCACATATTAGAAAAGCGACCAACAACCCTATAATGATATTGTCGAAAGGAGTGCTTTTTATGATTATTTCATAAAGGAAATAGGTTAAAAATGGGAAGAAAAGGATATAAAAAGCATAAAGTAGATCTAGTTTAATCTTTTGTTGGCCTGAAAGGGACAAAAGATAATTTACTTTCATTTCTAAAAATTTAAGTGGTTTCGGGTTGTCATCTTCATGGAGGCCTGGTGATGTCAATTGAAGGTCTGGGCTGTCATCTTTGATTAGGTTGTAGTAAACAAAAAAGAACACGAATAAACCAACAGCAGGAATGAGCCTCCAGGTTAATCCAAACTGTATATTGATGTAGATTAAAGTTATCAGCAGAGGAAAAGCTAGAATCAAAATCAAAGTCAACTCTTTATCACTAGAGTTTTCTTCTCTAGAGTGAGATATACGATTGTCTACATTTTCTTTAATACTCCTGAGCACGATACTTTCGTTCAGTAGCTCTTTGGTAGCTTTGACCATATTCATATGTTGGTCGTAGTTGCCTTTATTAAATGATAGCTCCATTCTTTAGTCATCATTACCGATATGGTGTGATAGACAAGAATAGTACCAAAATCAAGAATTAAGTCATTGATTATGACAGGTTTATGAAACAGATAGACCTTGGGCCAAAATTGCTACTTCATTATTAATCACTTCAATGAAACCCTTTTGTATTCTAAAAGTGTGTGTATTTCCAGTAGAATCAATAATTCTAACATCTCCCATTTCTAAAGAAGATACTATTGCTGCATGACCATTAAGAACCTCAAATTGTCCTGTTGTTCCAGGTACTTTGACTGATTTAATATCTCCGCTATAAACTTCTTTTCCAGGAGTGAGAATGACTAACTGCATTTTTCTATCATTTTTATAACACCAACTTAAGCAGCATCTGCGATCATCTTTTTACCCTTGGCAATTGCTTCTTCTATATTTCCTACAAGATTAAATGCAGCTTCTGGATACTCGTCTACTTCACCATCTAGAATCATGTTGAATCCTTTGATCGTTTCATCTATTGGAACTAAAACTCCAGGGGTACCAGTAAATTGCTCTGCTACATGAAAAGGTTGCGATAAAAATCTCTGTACCCTTCTTGCTCTATGTACGACTTGCTTGTCTTCATCAGAAAGCTCTTCCATACCAAGAATGGCAATAATATCTTGAAGTTCTTTGTATCTCTGAAGGATATTGATCACCTTAAATGTAGTGTTGTAGTGCTCGTCTCCAATAATAGCAGGATCCAAAATTCTAGATGTGCTATCTAGAGGGTCAATAGCTGGGTAAATACCCTCGGAAGCCAATTTTCTACTCAGTACTGTTGTAGCATCTAAGTGAGCGAAAGTAGTCGCTGGAGCCGGATCGGTAAGGTCATCAGCGGGCACATATACAGCTTGTACAGAGGTGATAGATCCTCTTTTCGTTGAAGTAATACGCTCTTGCATCTGGCCCATTTCGGTGGCAAGTGTAGGCTGGTATCCTACAGCAGAGGGCATACGACCTAGCAAAGCTGATACTTCAGAACCAGCTTGAGTAAATCGGAATATATTGTCAATGAAGAATAGAATGTCTCTTCCTCCATTAGGGTCGCTCAGGTCACCATCTCTATAATATTCTGCAACCGTAAGTCCAGAAAGTGCTACCCTAGCTCTCGCTCCAGGAGGCTCATTCATTTGACCGAAGACTAGAGTTGCTTTTGAATCAGCTAATTCTTTTTTATCTACTTTGCTCAAATCCCATCCACCTTCTTCCATGCTCTGTTTGAACTCTTCACCATACTTAATCACGTTAGACTCTAACATCTCTCTCAAAAGATCATTTCCTTCTCTTGTTCTTTCTCCTACACCAGCAAAAACAGAAATTCCTTCATAGGCTTTAGCAATATTGTTAATCAACTCCATGATTAGTACAGTCTTCCCTACACCAGCACCACCAAAGAGCCCAATTTTTCCTCCTTTAGCATAAGGTTCGATTAGATCAATTACTTTGATACCTGTAAAAAGCACTTCAGATTCAGTAGAAAGGTCTTCATATCTAGGGGGCTTTCTGTGAATTGGGTAAGCATTTTCATCTATGGCTACATCTCCAATACCATCAATCGGCGCTCCTACCACATTAAAAAGCCTCCCTTTTATCTCTTCTCCAATCGGCATAGCGATTGGCTTGCCCATATCAATTACTTCCATTCCTCTAGTGAGGCCTTCAGTAGCTTCCATTGAGATTGCTCGGATACTGTCTTCACCCAAGTGCTTTTGACATTCTAGCACCAATACGTCTCCATTTTCTCTTTTGACGGTAAGAGCATTTAATATTTCAGGTAAAACTGCATTTTCATCTTGAAAGCTTACATCTACGACCGGGCCGATGATTTGCTTGATATATCCTACGTTTGCCATATACGATTTTTCTTAAAATTGGCGCAAAGATAGGTAAATGCTTATATCTTTTGCTAGGTTAAAAACCAAAGAAATGCAAAGAATTTATATTTTGAAAAACATCTAAAATTAGCAACAATTGCGCAGAAAACACGACACAATCGCAAGAATGTTTGGGGTTTTATGCTTCGTTCATTTTTAATGATAATTCGTTGATGTTTTGCCCAACAAAAATTTGAATTTTCTCGGCATTCAGAAGTTCTAGCATTGCTAAAAAAGTAATGATGGCGTGGTAGACGTCTTCCAGTTTTTCAAAAACATCTTCAAAGCTTACTTGTGTTTTGGAAGACAATACTTTTGTTATATATTCTTCCTGGTCTTCTACACTATAGGGATAGTCTATTATAGTGTGTTGTAACTTCCTGTTTCTCTTTTCTTGTTTGGCTAATACTTGTTGAAACTTTTGTAAAAGTTTAAAAAGGTTCAAAGTTTCTAATTCGCTATCTATCATAGCAGATTGAGCAATGATAGATAGCTCTCTTTTGATATTACCTCTTTCTACAATCAATGACCTTTCCTGTTCTTTAAATTTGAAATCATCAAGTGTAGATTTGAATCTTTTATATTCTAAAAGTTTTTGAGCTATTTCTAAACGAGGGTCTATTTCATTACCATCTTCATCTAGTTCTTTTCTAGGTAAAAGCATTTTTGCCTTGATTCTCATCAATGTGGCAGCGACTAAAATAAATTCACTCGCAATATCAATATTCAGTTTTTCAAGCTGTCTGATATAATCTAAAAAATCTTTAGTGATTCGGGAGATAGGGATATCATGGATATCTAACTCATCACGCTCAATAAAAAACAGCAACAAATCAAAAGGCCCCTCAAACTGAGGAATCTTGATAGTATAGTGATCATTTTGCTGTGGCATGGCGCCAAATGTAGATATATTGCTGTATAAAATAAATAAGACATAGCTATAGTGAGAAAACTCTTTTTAATACCTACACCGATTTCAACCGATCTATCGAGTATTCCTCCTCAGGTTTTAGAAATTGTGAAAACTAATAATGTTTTCATCTGTGAAAGAGTGAGAACGACTAGGAGGTTCATTAGATCAATCATTAAGGACTTTAATATAGACTCATCTCTGTTTATTGAATTAGACAAAAGACGGAGTATTCGGGACCATAGAGAGGTCATGGATATTCTTAAAAAAGGTATGGACGTTTGTTTTATGTCAGAAGCCGGAAGTCCGTGCATCGCTGACCCGGGATCAGAACTTGTGAATCTTGCTAGACAATTTAATTATCAGATTCTCTCTCAGAGTGGCCCATCATCGATTATTTTGGCTTTAATGGCATCAGGAATGAATGGCCAAAAATTTACATTTAGAGGATATTTGCCGGTAAAAAAGGATTTGTTGAAAAAGGAACTCAAACAAATAGAAAAGGCCATTCTTCAAACTGGATATACCCAAATTTTTATCGAGACCCCATATAGAAACCTTCAAATGTTTGATCAAATAACTGACGCTGTCAATGCTTCTGTACGACTTCATATAGCCCTTCATATACACTCAAAAGAGGAGTATTTAGAAACCAAGAATATTCATGATTGGAAAAAGGATCAGGCTGTCAAAAACAAGCTGTCGGAAAAAGCGCCCTGTATTTTTATTCTGGGGAGATAGATAAGGAGGCCTGGTTTCGAGAAATGAAAAAAGGGCATCCAGTTACCTGAAATGCCCCTACTTTAAACACCCTTAAATTGTAGAATAAAGAGATGCAACTTTTGATTCTAAAGCTGCGATTTATTCTTTAAAGTTAGTTATGAATAGATACTAACTCAAGTTGACTACCATTTTGATGTTCACTAGCAGCACCTAGTCCTTCAAGTAATTTTTGACCTTTAAAACTAGATTGCATTTTTTGCCATCCTTCAGTATTATCTGCACCCTCTACACCAATATTAAAGAACATGTGAGTGATATCACCATAGGCGTTTTCAGTTCTCTCATAAATTCTTGAAAGCATCCACCATCTGTGATTTCCTTTAAGAATTTCTTTTTCAATTAAAGGTTTATAAACTTCTGATTCATAGGATTCAAAATCATCTGATTTTGAAATTGTACCAAGAATACTCATTTTATCGCCTGGCTTAAGATCACCACCTGACCAAATAGTTTGATCAACACCTACTAGATGGTAATTTCTTCTTTCATTACTTTCTGATTCTGAACCAACTGAATTCAAATATCTTGTTGTAACAGCACGTTTAGACATTTTACCCTTATGAGCCTCAATTGCAAGATCTAACCATGCGTCTGATTCCCAACTAGCATTGTAAGCATCTAATTGTTCCTTGCTTGAGAGTGAAGTAATTATAAAGAAATCAGCAACACTTTCTCCATCATCATTAGTTTGAACAACTTTAAATACTGCTTGTAAGTCTTGAATACCTCTTTCAATTGCTAAATCATGAACTGGTCCAAAAAACTCTTCAAGTTGAAGATATTGATCTTCCATTCCATCCTTAATATCAACAGCACTTAAAATTGTGTATTGAGCTGATGCACTAATTGTAAAAACTAAAGCCAATAATAATAATTGTAATTTTTTCATTTTATTTAATTTTTAAATACATCTCTTTTCTACAAGATGATTTAAAGATATAGTTTCTACAAGATGATTCAAAGATATAGTCTCAAAAAACGAATAAACGTAACAGTTTTCACTTCTTTATGACACCCTTTTTTGTGGATTAATTTTACAAGTAGGGTCACAAGTCGTTGAAGATCAGACAAAAGCACTTACATGAATATAAGTTTTACCTTATATCTTGCCTATTTAGTGTAAAGATGTTGTTTTAAATTGTTTTGATATGTAACAATATTGCTCGAGTTTAGACACTCGTTTTTCACATACCAATTAATTAAATGTATCTCTAATTAGTTGATAATCAAGTAAATAATTTCTAATGTTTAATGATCTAAAGGAGCTAATTGAAATTGTAACAGTTCAGAAAGTAAGCCAAATAGAAATTTTGACGGAGAAAATTGAATTGACAACAAAATCTAGCCTTTTACTTGAAGGAATTCGAACAGGCTCTATAAAAACAGATGATGATGGACTTGAACTTCTCTATCCTGACAAAAATCATGTTGCATATACAAAACTTAAGAGCATGCTCTATGATCGATTATTAAATACACTTTTCTTTCTAGATTTAAAAAAATATAGTAAGGGTGATGTCGGAAACAGTAGGGATCTCGCATACAAAAACTTTTGCCAAATAGTATTGATTACGAGTCAAGGAAAACGACCAATGGCAGTTAGAATGGCCGAAAGGTTATTACAGAAGTGTCTGAAAAATGAGTTTTTGGACTTATCACTTTTATTGAGTCAGTTTTTGGAAGAGCATTATTCAGTGTGGGACCCTGACGAAAAAAAATCTCATAAAAATTCTTTTTTATATGAGCAGAATATTTCGAAAATTAAAGAATTAAGAGCCATAACACCGATTTGGGCTCAATTGGCTAGAATGTTAATGATCAGGAGAACAAAAGAGTTTGATGATGTTATTGAGAAATTAGAAAAACTTGAGAATTCTAAGACTCATGAATCGAGCTATTTGTTTAACTATCGACTTTATAGTTCTTGGATATTTTATCATTGGCTCGCCGCAGATTTTAATAGCCAGCTAGAGAGTTGCCAAGAAGCAATCAATTATTTAGAGATAAAGAAGAGAAAATTTTCTCTTCAGGGTTTAAGTTTTCTGACATATAAGGGTATTGCAGAAATGCATCTTAATAGAGTTAATGAGGCAGAAGATACTTTATCTTCTATTCTCAATGAGTTCCCTATCACGAAGGGAAAGATTCATTGGTTAAATGTTTACAATTATTTATTTCTTGTCAAGGTTAGAAGAAGGAAATATATAGATGCAACAGCAATGGTTTTTGAAGTGATCAACATTAAGAGTTTTCAAAAAATTGATAAAAAATGGAAGGAACCTTGGCTATTAAAGGAGGCCTATATAAACTTATTAATTAGAATTGAAAAAGTTGATATTGAATTAGTTAAAGATGTAAAAATTAAAAGCTTTAGACTTAATAAGTTTATGAATGAAGTCCCTCTATTCTATAAAGACAAAAGAGGGCTCAATGTCTCAATTCTAATTGTTCAATTTATTTATCTCCTTTTGGATAATAAAACAAACGAAATGCATGACAGGTTAGATGGGCTTAAGCAATATTCATATAGATATCTGAGAAATGACTCAACATTCCGTTCTAATTGTTTTATAAAAATGTTATTGAAGATACCAAGTGCTGGGTTTCACCACCTAAGGGTCGAAAATCATACGAAAGAACTTAAGAAAAAGCTTTTTTCCACTCCGATGATGATTAGTGCGCAATCTTATGAAGTAGAGGTTATTCCATATGAAGACCTATGGGAAATCGTTATGGAAATATTAGAAAAAAGAAATAGCAAAAAAGGATAATATTTGCAGCACATGATTTGTGGCTATGAAAACATTCAACTCTTTAGTCCGTATATACTTAAAGCGTTATCACAAAGTATTGGATAAGGTTAGAACTAATAGCCTTGAATTACAACAAAAAGAACTTAAAAGAATTCTCTCCTCTCCAATTTATGGAGGAATAGATGAAAAATCTTTCTTTGAACAGGAACCTACTTTGTATAAGGATTATAAATCGGAGATTGATAGTCGACTCCTTAGTGGCAAGGGAAAATTTCATTCTATTTCCGTTTTTGCAAAGTCTGCTGGAACGTCAGGAAACAATTCTAAACTTATTCCTACATCAGATGCTTTTCTTAAAAGAAACCATATCCCGGCAGGCTGGCTTACTATGTCTCTAATGTATGCGCTTAGGCCTGACATGGACATTATATCTAAGAAAAACCTATTGGTAGGTGGAGCTATATATGACCGAACAAAGAACTATACCATAGCGGATATATCAGGACTTTTGATTGAGAAAATTCCAAGGATTTTTCACAGATTTTATTTGCCAAGTATTGCTGAAGCGACAATGCCAGACTGGGAGAAAAAACTTATGGTCACAGCCAGAAAGGCAGCAGACACAGATGAGGTTGTCATGTTTGCAGGAGTACCGACGTGGATATTAACTTTGGCAAAAGAGGTTCTATCAATTTCCAGCAAAAGAAACTTGATTGAGGTTTGGCCGAATTTAAAAGTGTATCTCCATGGCGGAGTAAAAATGAAACCCTATTTAGAACAGTTTCAAAGATTGATCCCCAAAGAAGCTGGAGTTTTATTTATGGAAATATATAATGCCTCTGAAGGCTTCTTTGCTATTCAAGATACTTTGATCAATCACGGAATGTTGCTTCTTACTTGTCATGGTGTCTACTATGAATTCATCATATTGAAAAATTATAGGGAAGCGTCTTATAGAATTCTGCCTTTGAGTGAGGTCGTCTGTAAAGAGGAATATGTGATGTTGATCACAACTTTATCAGGATTACGTCGATATGTAATGGGTGATACAGTATCCTTTACATCAAGGCATCCTTTTAGACTTACGGTTAAAGGCAGAATAAATGAATTTATCAATGCATTTGGTGAAGACCTTACACTAGAAGTGGCCAATAATGCAATAATCGACGTCTGTGAGAAAAGCAATGCTTTAATCAGGAATTATACCGTGGCACCACAGTATATTTCATTAAATGATAAAGGATGTCACCAGTGGTATATTGAATTTGAAAAACCTCCAAATTGCTTTTCTAGTTTTGAGTCTGAATTAGACGAAAAGGTTAAACAGTACAATTTTAATTATGCGCAGAAGAGATCGGATGATATTGCACTTTCAAAATTGGAAGTGATTAATTTACCTCGAGGCTTCTATGACTCCTTTGCAAAAATCAGAAATAAATTTGGTGGTCAAAATAAATTACCTAAACTGAGAAATGATAGATCTTTAGCGGACGAGATAGAAGCTATGATGAAATCAGAATTACGGACAAGAGAACATTCAGTATTATGAATTCAGAAAGGCTCAATGAAGTGCTGACGAATATTTCAAAGGACTTAGAAATAGAAGTCAACAAAACAGAAATTTCAGAAGAAGAATTATTACTTGCTATTGCTGCAAGGGTGGCTGATCTTATGGATAGAGATGCAGGCTTGCTTTTTAGCTATTTGTATAGACTTGACATCAGTGAAGAAAACTTAAACAGGGTCATTCACACGCCATCAGATGACCCGATTGCTTATCGGATAGCAAAACTTATACTGAATAGACAAAAAGCAAGAATTGATTCCAAAAAGAAATATAAATCGGATCTAAAACTTAATGGATGGGAATGGTAACGCTCCGTTCTGAGCTATCCCATTTCTGATACAACTTCAGTCACTTCAGGTACCATTCTTTTGAGCATACCTTCAATTCCAGCTTTAAGTGTCACTGTAGAGGAAGGACAACCACTGCATGACCCTTGGAGCACAACGGTAACAATTCCCTCATTAAAAGATTTGAATTCTATATTGCCGCCATCCATTTCTACGGCGGGCTTTACATAGGTATCTATAAGTTCTTTAATTTTTTTCACAAGCTCTACTTCTTCCCCGGTATATTGATACCCTACACCTTTTTCTTCTTCCATTTTAAGAATTGCCTCGGCAAATCCTTCTTTAATAATCTCTTTATCTTCAGCGATATAGCCTTTGATATATTCTTTTAGTTTGAGCATAATGTCTTCCCAAGAAAAATTAAACTCTTTGGTGACGGTGACAAAATTATTGCAGATATAAACTCCCTTTACATAAGGAAAGTCAAATAGTGACTGTGCCAGTGGCGACCATTCATCTGCAAGGTCTCTTTCTCGAAAATTAGCGGTGCCTTTAAAAATCAGTTTGTTTGTCACAAACTTTAATGATTCTGGATTAGGCGTTTGCTCTGTATATAGCATTACAGGACTTTGTGTAGTCGTGCTCATCTTTTTCTTTTTATGATTTATAAAGAGGATACAAATATAAAGGCTTATTTGTTCTCAAGTCGTCACAGTTTTAGGTAGAATCATTACGCTAAATAGGGAGGTTTTCTTTTTAAGTCTTCATCCAGACATCACGTTGTGGGAAAGGGATTGTGATGTTATTCTCTTTAAATCTTTGATCTATTTCAAAACGGAGATCACTTTGAATGTTCTCAACATGCATATAACTTTTTGAGAAGAAGAGAAGCGTAAAAACCAGAGCGCTATCGCCAAAATCATCAAACCGAACAAAGGGTTTGGGGGTTTTTAGGATGCCTGAGGTTTTATTTGCTACGTCTAGTAAGATTTTTTTCACTAGATCAGTGTCGCTGCCATATGCGATACCTACCTGTACAGAAAACCTTAACCCTCTAGAGCTTTGAGACCAATTATTGACTTTATTATTTGTGAGTTTGGAATTAGGAATAACAAGTCTTTTTTCTTCTGGTGTAATGAGGACAGATGTACGAAGGCCTATTCGCTTTACTATTCCTCTAAAGTTTTCTAATTCTAGAACATCTCCAATTTTGACAGATCGTTCAAACAGCATCGTTATCCCTGCGAAAAAATCAGCAAAGGTCTGCTGAAGACCAATTCCTACTCCTACTAATAATGCCGCCGCACCAGCCCATATCAAACTCATATTAATACCCAAATGTTGCAAGGCGATTATAATTCCTATGGCGAAAACTACATAACCTAAAAGCTGATTGAGAGCAAAGCGAACACCCCTATCCACATTTTTGGCTTGATAAAATCCTTGAAGAAAAATGACAGTAATGATCCAATAAAAGAGACGAGCAATGAGAATTATTAAGATAGCCCAAATGATATTGCTAAGGCCAATTGAGATTTGATTGTCCGTACCAATGGTTAGATTATATGCTTTATTAAGGTCAAAAATGTTTACCAATAGAAGTGTAGCTATTCCGAATAGAATCAGATGAATCAACCTTGTTCCAGAAGATTTTGGTTTCGAAAGAAGGACATTCTGCTCTTCATGACTGGAATTAACCATAGCAACACCTATCGTGTCTAGATTCCTCATTGCTTGAACTATTAGCGTAGCTAGTACAATATCAATAACTTTTACATTGAAGCTGGTCGAAGAAAGTAGTGTGAAGTTTAAATTTAGTACTTGGAGTAAAATCATCACGAAAAAGAAATGAATAACCATGATGATGAGCTTTTTAAGCTCGGCCTTTATTACTTCATCTTTGAAACTAAAGAATGTAAACACTTTGCGTTTACAAAGAAATATAAATGTTACCCAAAGAAGCGCAGTGGCACTTGCCAGAAGGCTTTGCTTCACATTTAATTGATAAGTACCAAATTCTAAAAGAATAGTATCCACTACTTCATTTTTGTGTTTTGTACATAGACTAATTGCTTGGTCTCAAAAAAGTCTTCTGAATAGTATGAAGATAGCTTTTGGACTTCATAATGAGACCTTAATACTGAAAGTTCTTCACTAAGATCGCCACCTTTAAGTGCAATGAGTCCATTTGGAAGAGCATTGTTGTGTTGTGAGAGATAACTTTTATTGGTCCAGGACATCAACCTCTCAATTCGCGCAACGGCTCTACATGTAATAAAGTGAAACTTTCTTTTTACTTCTTCTGCACGACACCTTTGAACATTAGCATTTTGGAGATTGAGTTTTTGTATTACATCACTAACAACCTTTATTTTTTTTTCGATACTGTCTACTAAAAGAAAATCACATTCTGGAAAAAAGATTGCCAAAGGAATACCCGGAAAACCACCACCTGTTCCGA
>MDSX01074122.1_pt1 | contig 29562 bp, 35 predicted proteins | sample 811141 | NCBI WGS metagenome assembly MDSX01 (sample SAMN05326642, study PRJNA326480) | marine metagenome | isolation source: seawater | place: Atlantic Ocean: South East | collected 2010
CGATCTGTACAGAATTGACACTGATACGTAACGACACCGTGTCAGATCAGTGCATTACAACAGAATGTAACAAGATCAGTTGCACCTGGCGAACCATGGACTATGTTGGTTGCAAGCGAGACACCACATCGGTTGATCGCTTTCACTAATCACACCGAGACACCATGTCCTATCACCAGTTCACAAACGAATCAGGCGAGCAGTACGGATCGTTTGAGCTCTTCTTTACTTGTGGATCGTTCAATCAAGAATCGGAAGACTCACACGCTTCTGGCTGGTATTGGCAAGCTTGTTTCCCTGGATGCTTACCTGACGGAGAAGCTAGTGGTCCTTTTGAGACTGAGCAGGATGCGATCAAGGACGCAACCGATTTCATCTAGTTAATCACTTTCACTAAACCAATCCACCTAAAACCACGAGAGAATCCATGTCTTTATCTACAACGATCGACCGCTTTGATTACTGCGAAGCAACTTATGTATTTTGCAGTGAGCACCACACTGGCCAAGGTTCAGATCTTTATGCGCGGTTATGCCGTATCGGTCAGTGGTTCAAACCAGGTATATGCTGGAAAGGTAAGTTTGAGTATTTAAGCGAAGAGGGAAAGGCAATCTATGAGGCTTGGTGTAAAAAGGAAGATGTATTGTTCGAGTATGACACTGTTGATTATCTTCTAGTCAACTTCCACGACGCGGATGAAGATGACGATTGTACGGCTTATTTTCTTGAGCATTGCACCGGTGAAAAGCTTGAAGACTCAATGCTGTGCAACTTTGACCATAGCGATTTCGTCAATATATGTATGCCTTATACCAGGGACTTAATCAACTGGTATGACAACAACGAAGAAAGCGTTCTGAAGTGGTTCGATGAATGGCAAGAATGCATATGTGTTGGTGGTTCACGCATGGACGCATTAGTTCAAGCTGATCAATCAACATCTATTGAAGATCCTGATGATATGAAGACTGCAATTGTCAATATGGCTATGTCTTATTTAGGTGGTCAACTATTGGCACAGCTTGAGAATGCATAACATCTTAACTAATCACTTTCACTAAACCAACCAACCAAGCCTTGACTATTGTCATCACCTTTCTCGCCTTAACATCCACCCTATTTGTTATTCAGTATCGACCGACTAACTAACACCAACCGACACCCTCACTAACTAACACTTAGTGGGGGTATTTTATTGTTTATAAATACCATCAATAGTACAAGCGTTCCACGAGAGTAATCGTGGGCGCCACAGCTTTGTGCGTTTAATTAATTATGACTAAGAAAGAGATTAGGTATCAACAGGTACTAGAGCATCAGCTATCGGGAATCTACGACCACATGTGCAACAACCTGCTGAGTTGGGTCAAAGATGACGAAGAGGTTATTGATCGTGAGCGCCTCAGTTTTGAACAATTGCTAGCGATTGGCAACGTCAACGCTATTGAAGAGGAGTGGCTATTGGACCCTAAAGTGCGAGATCAGCTCAGCCTTGTGCAATGGGAAGAATAAACCGTTTAAAATATGGTTATGTGCCCTTCAATTAACAGAACACAAGTACTACTTTCTGAAGATGTTCAGGAACGGGTTCGGCTGCTTGCTTCTAAGAGGAAGCGCAGCATGAGCGCCATGTGTTCTGAGTTAATTGAGTTTGCTCTTAGTAATGGTAATCAATATCAAGCCATTTCTGACACCAATACTGATCAAAACGAAGCACTTGTTCATAAGCTTAATTTGACTGATGAAAGAGTGCAGAAACTGCTTAAGTTGCTAGAAGTTTTGGAATCGTTCAATTAGCTGCCTACCTAAGACTGGGTATTAAGAATGCATTCTTATGTATCATCGTGTACACTATGACCCACCTGTAAGGATTCCTTTATTATCTTCAAAAGGACTGTGCTGACTGGTGTTTGGGTCATAAACATAGCATATGATACAAATTAATAGATTGCTAGGCCCACCTGTTGTGTGTATAAATGGGTCATCCAAACAGCGCAGCCCAAAGGCGTTTATAAGCAAGGTCCTCTTACTGAGCCGATAAGTCAGTAGGTCCGCCCAGGTCATACCGGAGGGCGTGTGAAATTGGTATTTGTTTTTCTTTTGTTCCCTTTTGCTTTCACCTGACGATATGAGCGCCACTAGACCCTTCAAACCCTATCTCTTTGTTTATAGAGATAAAGAGGGAAATCCACGAGAGGTCGGGCTCCACGCCAAAGACTCATTTCAAGCCCATTGCCTTGGTATTGAACTCGTAGGTAAGCAACACATTTCGCATGTTGATGCGATCAGACCAACACCAGAATTTGATTGGGACGACTAACCACATGTCTGCCGCATACATCCTTTCAGCCGGCTTCGGTCTTTACGTAGCCGCTCTTGTTTTCTTTGTTCTTCCTTTGACTCAGCTATGAACATCACCCAGCTAACAGATGAACAGCTAAGTGCTCGAACAGAACGCTTATGTCAGATCTTTCTTGCCAGTTGTGAGTTAGATCATGACTACATCGAGCTTGAAAGAGCTTTGGATGCTCACTTTCACGAAGCGCAACGACGCGAGGTCTTTTCAAATGTTTGATGATCCTGCTTTCTTTAACACTTGGATCGAGGATGCCAGCGACTTTGAGCTAGCTCTTCTTTACCAAGAATGGATGAACGACAACATGTCTGTTGATCTACCCATCAACTTTTCTATTGCTGATGAGTGTCACAAGAGGAACATCTTTCTTGCTGACCTTGAAGCTTTGCTGATCCCTTCCACCTAACGAACCGATGTCCACACCTGACCAACTCATCAGCCGCCAACTTCAGCGTGAGATGCAATCTCATGAGGAAGCAAGGCTTAGATTCCAAAGATCCACGAGAGAAGCGGAGGACCGCTCCTATGCCTCCTCCACGCTACATGGACGCAAAGCTATCAATGGCCTATTAGAGCCCGTTGCAGAGCGTCTGAAGGAGCGTTATGGAGCACTTAGCAGCGGTAAGGCCGGCTTGGATGCAGTTGAGGTTGTTAATCACCTAAAGGGTGCAGATCCATACTCAATGGCATTGATCACCATGAAGGTGGTGCTTGATGTATTAGGTAAGGATCCACAGCCAACACTTCAAGAGCTAACCACTAAGGTTGGTAAGGCTGTTCAGCTTGAATTGCGTATGAACTACTACGCCATCCAAGAACCTGATCTTTATAAGAAGACCGAGTTCTTCTTTCACAAGGCAGCAGGCACAAAGCAAAAGGCAACAGTCTTTAAGCGAGCTTTTAACCAGGAACAGATCAACTGGCCTGTATGGAGCAACACTGTTAATCACAAGGTTGGATCTTGGTTAATTGTTTGTCTTTGTGAGGTCACAGGTTGGCTTGAACGAAAGACAGTATTAAGAGGCAAAAAGAGTAAGCGGACCATTGCTTACACAGAGGAGTTCCTTAAGCACAGGGACCTGATCATTGAAGCTGCCGAAGCTATGGCTTTCTGCCAGTGGCCAATGCTTTGCCCACCTGTGGACTGGAGTAACACTACAAATGGTGGGTATTTAACTGAGCAAGTCAGACAATCAAACCCTTTGATTAGGCGATCAGGAAAAGTGGCGTCACTTAAGCAAGGCGACATCCCCTTGGCCATGTTGAACAACCTTCAACAGGTTGCTTACAAGGTTAATCCTGTGATGTTTGCTGTAGCTGATCACTTCTACGAACAGAAGATTTCTGTTGGTAAGTTCAAGTGTGATGCACCTATGCCAGTACCTGAGAACATCCTTGCTGAAGATGCTCCAGATGAGGAGGTCACGGTATACAAGAGAGCTAGGCGTGACGCTGAGAACCACAACTCAATGTTGCCCCAGAAGAACTACAGAACCACAGAGGTTATGTATGTAGCTCGCAAGTATGCTGATGAGGAGAGGTGGTACTGCCCAGCTAGCTTCGACTATCGGGGCCGTGTGTACTTTCAGTCAGTGTTCAACCCACAAGGTACTGACTTTGATAAGAGTCTCTTTTACTTTGCTGATGAAGGACCAATCAATGAGTATTGGTTAGCCTTTCAAGTAGCAACAACCTTTGGTCTTGATAAAGAGACCATGCTTAATCGTGTTACTTGGACACGAGAAAACCACGCCCTAATCAAACGGATTTCTGATGACCCTATTCACAACCACGAATGGCGTGAGGCGTCTGAGCCTTGGTGCTTCCTTGCTGCTTGCCTTGAGTACTCAGCTTGTTGTCTTGATTTCACTAAGCGAACCAGCGGGTTACCAATCGGAGTTGACGCAACATGTTCAGGTCTCCAACATCTCGCAGCCTTAACGCTGTGTGGTGATACAGGAGCCTTGGTCAACGTCACACCAACAGATCAACCTGCTGATGCTTACCTCACCATTGCTGAGGCTTCCAAGGCACACATGCCTGAGAAGTACCACGAGTGGATGAATAGGAAGGTGACCAAGCGCAGTGTGATGTGTACTCCTTATGGAGTTACGCAATCCAGCGCAAGGAACTACATCCGTCTTGCTCTCCGTGAGGAATCACGGGAGTTCGAGAGCGGGGATCTCACCGTCATCACTAACGCAATCTTTCGGGAGGCAATCCCTGAGGTGTTACCTGGTCCGATCAAGTTGATGGAATGGCTTAAGTCATGTGCAACAGAAATCCTTGAGAGAGGCATTGAGGTGATCAAATGGACAACACCTTCTGGGTTTGTTGTTAGTCAAGATCTCAGGCTTTCCAACACTGTTCGTGTTGAGACTCGTTTGATGGGTGGCACCAAGATCAACTCAATGATTGCTGATGGTTATCTCGGTCCTGACCGGAGCCACCATCGCTCAGCATTGGCCCCCAACTTTGTCCATTCCAACGATGCAGCCTTATTGCATCTGGCGTTTGCCTTTTGGGATAAGCCTTTCACGGTGATTCATGACTGCATCCTTGGTCGCTCTTGTGACATGGATGAGATGGCTTCAGACATCCGAATGCATTTCGCCGAGATGTACAAGGGTGATGTGCTGGCTGACTGGGCTTATGAGGTCAAGGTCGATCTACCTGATGACCTGATCAAGAACACTCTTGATATCGAATCGGTTAATGAATCCCTTTACTTCTTCTGTTGATATGGAACCAAACACAATCTTGATCGACCGGATCATGTTCTACATGGCCCAGGACGAGCCACACAAGGCAGCTGCTCTAGCCCGTACAGGTGATTGGCTTGAGGAGTGTTATCACGGCTGTGGTGACCAGATGGATATTTACTTTGTTGAAGAGTAGGTTTCACCTGACAAACCGAGCTATGCTCGTGAGGTAGTTCCCTAAACCTCATGACTTCCCAGCCGATGGGCAAGCTCTCCTCTGAAGGGGCCTTGCGCTCCTTCTATGTGGTGGAGCTAATGCGCTCAACAGGCGAGAAGGAATTCCCAGCTCAGCTCATGTCTTGCTTCCTATGGATCGCATCACATAACGGCTGCAGGCAGGAAGATCTTCAGAAAGCCTGCTCAATCAGCCCTGGTGCAGTGTCTCGCAATGTGTCTTGGCTTGGCCCACAGCACCGCTTCGATCACAGATCAGGACTGAAGCTGGTACGTCGTGAGCGTGACCCAGAGAACTACAAGGCTTGGCGTTTGTATCTGACACCAAGGGGAGAGATCTTCCTGAACGTATTGGAGCAACACGCCTTGCCTGATTTCAAACAGTCCCTTAAGGAGATCCAACAGACCAATGACCAAACCAATGAAGACCTGGAGTGAAGCTCTTGACTTCACATGGAACACCAAATGGAAGAGAGCACGTGCGGCAAAGACAGCTGCCATCAACGCTGCTCATGTCACGCTTTATGCGGGCAGTTCACTTCCACTAAGGAGAATGGCCAGTGCTGGCTGGTGGATGGAGTTTCAATCAGAACTCCTCGATCAGAACAGGACTGGTGGTGGTGTTAATCGCATCATCTCTGCCGGTACAACAGTCCTTAAGTACTCCCGGCTTGCTGGGTTACATGAGATTGATTGCCCCAAGTTTCCTCGCATGAAGGAACACGAGAACCGCATCCATTGGTTTAAGAAAGAGGAGGTCGACAAGCTCGCCCTCATCAGCCGTGACCTATGGGGTGATCGATGGGGCAATGACCTTGCTGACGCCATCCTGGTGTCCGCATACACGGGAGTTAGGCAGGGGGAGCTGTTGAAGCTCAGACCAGAGGATTACGACCAGGCACTCGATTCACTTGTGATCGGTGGTAAGACCTGGAACACCACAAAGTCAGGGAAGGTCCGACAGCTAAAGCTGAACGACAAGATCCGGCCCATCATCATGAATCGCTTGTCTCAATCAAGGTTATTTCACCAAGATTGGAACAACAAAGATCAGCTCTACGGAGCGTTCAAAAAGGTTCGACGTGAGGCCGGGTTCTCTGATGACTATGTGTGGCATTGTCTCCGTCACTCGTTTGGTACTTGGCTAGGCGAAGTTGCTCAACCAAGGCAGGTGATGGCAGCACTAGGACACTCGACCATCGAGATGTCACTTAAGTACTGTCACCAGTCAGAGGAGGCCGTTAGTTCTGCGCTTATGGCTCTCTAGGCGTGACTAGCACTGTTCAAATACGGGCCTATCCGGCTGCTGTACTATCAAAATGACTCTCACTGACTAGGTGAGAACCGTTGGCCCATCTGGCGGAATTGGTAGACGCGCTGGTTTTAGGTTCCCATTTGAAATAGATGGCTAGGTGAAACTGAAGACAACACAGGGGCTGAGAGGCCCCTTTCTTATTGGCTTCTTGTCATTTCTACTAAACGAACCGACTATCAGAAGAACTAATGCTCCCTGACTACCACGAGGTTGACCCCTCAGCAATGGCAACACAGCAACAAAGCTTCCTTAAACATGAGGCAAAGGAGGCCAAAGAGATTGATCTCTACGGCATGACTCTTGCTGCATTTGAAGCACTTACATCCACCGAATATGAGCAACACCTTGCTCGTACTCAGACCTTTGATCTTTAAACAACACCATGGCAAACCGCTACCAATTCACAACCACCCTTGAAGGCTTTGTAAATGTCTACGAAGACTCCGGCAAGTTCAACAACCGTACTTTCGCTTATCAGCTTCCCGCTGAGCTATTGGAGACCGTTGAAGCAGACCGAACAGAGCTGCTTGATTGGGCCAAAAGTAAAGCAACAGGACGGGTCCAAGTAGCAATGACACCTTGGGATGACTCGGGTATGTGTAAGTACACCTATGGCGAGGGTGATGGCTCACGCAAGGTAAAACCAGAGCCTGTGTTTGTTGATTCCACGGGAGTTCCTATTGAGAAGTCTGTACTTAGGGATGTTCGTAAGGGGACCAAGGTCAACCTGATTGTCCAACAAAAGCCTTATTGCGTTGGCCCAAATGCTGGCACCTCACTTCGTGTTGTTGGTGTTCAGATCATTGAGCTAGCTACAGGCAACGGTGCTGTTGATTCTGGTGACCTTTCTGTTGAAGAGGTTGCAGGCATGTTTGGAGCTGTAAAGGGCTACTCACAAGCCGACCCTGCTGTCCGTAAGGAAGAGGCAGTGGTTGGTGATGGAGATGCATACGACTTCTAACTATGAACTTCCGAAGCGGTCTTGAGGAACGCTTTGGGAAACTATTAGATAAGAAAGCTGTACCTTACCTTTACGAAGTAGATCGCATTAAGTACACCATTCAGTCTCGATATACCCCAGACTTTTCGTTACCTAACGGAGTCATCATCGAGACTAAGGGGTTCTTTAAGCCTAGTGATCGTTCTAAGCATATAGCAATTAAAGCTCAACATCCAGAGCTAGATATCAGATTTGTTTTCCAACGTAATAACACCCTCAGTAAGAAAAGTAAAACCACCTATGGAGATTGGGCTACTAAGCATGGTTTCCAATGGTGCATATTCCCCAACATTCCACCTACCTGGCTCCTATGAATACCGATGAAGAGGTTATGTGTCGCCTCGATACTCTTGTGGCACAACTCGAACAGGAAGGTTATCCCTTCCCGTTCATCCTTGAAGAAATGAAGGACTATCTAGAGATTTGTGATGAGCTTTCACGAGCCTGATGACAACACAGTCGTCTCACAAGGACCTTGCCCCTCATGCACTTCTTCAGATGCTTACACTATTTACTCTGATGGCGGTAGTTACTGCTTTAGCTGCGGACACCACACTAGAGGCGATGGTGAGGCGAAATCTAATCATCCACAAAAAGCCTCCCGCATGATTAATTACGAAGGTCACTTTGGGGGCATTCGCACTCGTAAACTAAACGAGGATTCCTTAAAGAAGTTCAATGTTCGTATGGAAGATGGAGTAATCCGCTTTCCTTACTACAGCAATGGACAGGTCGTCGCTTACAAAGAGCGAGACAAATCCAAGAACTTTACTTGGGTTGGTAAGAACGAAGATCATCAACTCTTCGGTCAACAACTATTTGGTACTGGCAAAACTATTGTCATTACTGAAGGTGAGCTTGATGCTCTTAGTGTTTGGCAAGCACGTAAGAACTGGCCTGTTGTCTCTATACCTAATGGAGCACAGTCAGCCCGTAAGGCTCTCCAATACCAGCTTCGATATCTACTCGGCTTCGATGAGATAGTGCTGATGTTTGATGGGGACTCAGCGGGGGCTAAGGCCGTTGAGGAATGCATTGATCTCTTTCCATCTGATCAAGTATTCATCGCCACTCTTGACGCTTACAAAGATGCTTCAGAGGCCCTACAGGCCAATGATGCAGAGGCTATTCGTCAAGCTTATTACAACAAAAAGTCTTATGTCCCCCAGTCGATTATCGATGGACGAGATCTCTGTGACCTCGTTTCTGAACCATTACATGGTAGGGATGCTGATTACCCTTTCGATGCTCTCAATACCATTACTGGTGGTCTCAGAAAGGGGGAACTTGTCTGTTGTACAGCCGGTTCCGGCACGGGTAAATCTACTGTCTGCGGTGAGATAGCAGTATCTCTGATCAACCAAGGACAAACAGTTGGCTACATCGCTCTTGAGGAAAGTGTTAAACGCACTGGTCTCAGGCTGATGACAGTAGCTGCAAACAAACCACTCCACCTTGATAACCAAATCGATGCAAAGGATTTTAGTGAGGCGTTCGCCGCGACTCTTGGATCTGGCCGTGTATTTCTTAGGGATGGGTTCGGGAGCGTTGATCCCGATGCTCTTCTTAATGACATCCGGTACTTAGTCAAGACCAACAATGTCCAATGGGTAATCCTTGATCACCTATCCATCTTGATCTCAGGTAATGAGTCACAAGATGAGCGCAAGACGCTAGACATTGTGATGACTAAGCTTCGTTCCTTTGTTGAAGAGACAGGGATTGGAATGATTCTTATCTCTCACCTCCGCCGTAACAGTGGAGATAAGGGACATGAGGATGGAGCTCGTGTGTCTATGTCCCAGCTTCGTGGTAGTCAATCAATAGCTCAACTCAGTGACCTTGTGATTGCTCTGGAAAGAGACATCAGTAAGGGGGACATGGGTTCAAAGCTTGTTGTATTGAAGAACAGATTCAATGGCCAATGTGGTCCTGCTGGTGATCTCACCTACAGCAAAGACACAGGGCGATTGACCACATCTTTATTTGATCCGATCACTTCCACTAAACCAACCTATGATGACTTCTAAAGCGGTCTTGTTCGTTAAGCAGAGCTGTGCCCCTTGCCAATTGGTAAAGGAACACATGAACTCTGTATTGGAAAAGAAACCAGGCTATGGCCGACACATCTCGGTCATGAAAGAAAGCAAGTACCCAGTGCTTGTGGAGGAATACAACGTTGACCTATTTCCAACTCTCTTAATAATTGATCCTGAGGGAGAAGAAATGGGGCGGATTGTAGGCGGTAGGAATATCGCTATGGATATTCGTGGTGTTTTATTTGCTCTCTACACAATCAACGAATGAGACTTGTATTCGACATCGAAACAGATGGCCTGCTTCGTGGGTTGTCTGTCATCCATTGCATCGTTGCCCGTGACCTTGACACTGACAAGGAATACAGATGGGACAACGGAGATATCCCTGCAGGTCTGAAGTTTCTAGGTGAAGCTGATCAACTCTGGGGTCACAACGTAGTTGGGTATGACTGCGAAGCGATCAAAGAACTAGTACCTGATTGGACCTATCGAGGCAAACTTTATGACACGCTTATTCTATCGAGACTATTCTTCACCGACCTCCTGGATAGAGACTTTCGATTACGTCCTGCCAATATGCCGGCCAATCTTTATGGTAGGCATTCACTGGAAGCGTGGGGTCACAGACTCGGCATACATAAGTCAGAGTTTGGTAAGTCGTTGGACGGCGACTGGTCTACATATACACCTGAGATGCTGGAGTATTGCGCTCAGGACGTATTGGTATCAGTGCAAGTATGTAAAATGTTTGAGCCTAAGCTTGAACAGTACGAATCTTGCATCGAGACGGAGCATCGAATTGCGTTGCTCATGGCATGGCAAGAAAGAGAAGGGTTTCCCTTTGACGTTAAAGCTGCTCAAGTATTAGATTCCAAACTACGAACAGAGCTTGAAAGTATCTCGGACGAGATGACTGACACGTTCACGTTTGTAGATGGTGGCCTGTTCATACCCAAGCGTGGTAACTCCACGAGAGGATATGTGGAAGGCGCTGCTATGTGTAAGTTAAACGAGTTCAGTCCTACCAGTAGAGACCACATAGCGTGGGCCTTTGAAACATTCAGAGGTTGGGAAGCTACAGAGCGAACCCCATCAGGTAGAGCAAAGATTGACGACACAGTACTAAAAGAGATTGGTACACCTGAGGCTCTTAAGTTTAGCCGGATTCTTGAACTGCGAAAACACCTTGGACAAATCTCTAATGGGAAAAACAGCTGGCTCAAACTCGAAAAGAATGGAAGGATCCATCATTCCTGCATACTTAACACCAACACCGGTAGGCAGGCACACATGCGGCCTAATCTCGCTCAGGTCCCTTCGGCTCCTGAGTACCGGGCTCTATTCGGGCCTGGTGAGGGGCGGGTGCAAGTTGGTGCTGATGCCTCTGGGCTTGAGCTTAGATGTCTTGGGCACTATTTATCACCGTTTGACGGTGGTAAGTTTGCAAAAGAGGTAGTTGAAGGTGATATTCATACCATCCTCGCTGACATTTACGGCACCAGTAGAAAGGAAGGCAAAGGAGTTACGTACTGCCTTATTTATGGCGGTGGTAACACTAAGCTTGGCCTTACTGCAGGTGCGAGTAAAGGTGAAGCAGCATCGAAAGGTAAGAAGATCCGTAACAAGATTATGGCTGACCTTACCGGATTTGCTGACCTTACTCAGGCTATCCAAGAGCGAGCTAAAGGGGATGTCTTATCTGGATTAGATAAGCGCCCTATCCGACTACAAGGTAAACATCACGCCGCCCTTAACTATCTGCTCCAGTCAGCAGGCGCTGTGATTTGTAAGCAGTGGGTCATTCGATCCAACGAACTCTTACATGAGGCTGGGATTGATTATTGGCCTTTGGCCTTTGTCCATGATGAGATGCAATTGTCGGTTTCACCTGACGAAGTGGAACAAGCTGAATTTCTATTAACCGCTGCCATTAAAGATGTTGAACACCAACTTAATTTCCGCTGTGCTCTCGGAGCAGAAGCGCAACACGGCAACAACTGGGCCGATTGTCATTAACACCAAACGATTAGGTGATCTAGGTGAGCAATGGGTAGGGATGCTTGCTGCCTGGAAAGGTGCTGAGGTTTTCCCTAATGGCAACTCGACTGGAGATTGTGATCTGATGATACGCATCAAAGGTGTGTTGTATCAGCTCGATGTAAAGGTGAGTACCTGGATTCCAGAGCAACAGTATTGGCAACCAAAAAATACTTGGAAGGTAAGAGCACCAGTATTTCCATGCGTTGTGGAGCCTGATGGTGATATCGCTAACTGGCGTGTTCGATGGTTGCCACATCGCACACCAGAAGGTCTTGAAAACTTCTGGGCTAAGGACTACCGCATTTACACCACCACTTCCACTTGACGAAATGAAACCACCCAAGCTACTTGTTGACGCAGACTATTTCTTTTATAGGTCTGCCTCAGCTGCCGAAGAAGAACATGAGTACAACGCTGACCTAACCGTCATTGTTGGCGACTTCAAGAAAGGTAAGAAGATCGTAGAGCATGAGTTAGATAAACTCCGCTCTCGATTTGATACCAATGATCTAATCCTGTTCTTTACTGATCGTACAAATTTCAGAAAAAAAATTGACCCGGACTACAAAGGCAACCGCACAAAGCGTAAGCCCTGTGGCTATCTCAAATTAAAGAACTGGGGTATTGATACTTATCCCTCCCTTGTCTACCCACACCTCGAAGCAGATGATGTACTTGGCATTGTCGCCACGGATGGTTCTGTCGATAACTTTGTTTTGGTCTCGCCAGATAAAGATATGGGCCAGATACCTTGTCGGATATACGACCTTAAACAGGAATACACACAGACACCTGAAGCAGCAGAACGACTCCTCTACAAACAATGTTTGATGGGAGATAGTACTGATGGCTACAAAGGTTGTGTTGGGGTCGGCCCTAAGAGAGCTGACCAGATCTTAGATAAGGTCAAAGATAAACAGTATTGGCCTGCTGTTGTTAAAGCCTTTGAAGAGGCAGAGATGACAGAGGAAGATGCTCTTAGGAATCTACGTCTAGCCCGAATCTTGCAACACACAGATTGGGATGACGATAAGCAAGAACCAATTCTATTTACACCAAATGCCTAAGTGGAACCCAGATCACTATCGCCAGGGTGATATCGAACCTTGGGATTTCATTGTCTCTCAGAAGCTTGGCTTCCTTGAGGGAAATGTAATCAAATACATAACACGAGCAGGAAAGAAAGGAAGTGAATCAAGGTTCGACGATCTTCTTAAAGCTCAAGCTTACATCCACAAACTAGTCCTTACCGAAGTTGATGCCAGTGCTATTCCACCCAGACCTAATGCAACAAGCGATTCAATTCAGGGTCGCAATGAGTCAGACAGTAGGGAGCTTTTCGCCGAGTGGCATGAAGACCCAAATTAATTTAATCTCTGAGGAATACGCAGAATTAAATGAAGCTTTCATTGAAGCTACTAACCATATTCAGAACTCACGAGCTAGGGCTGAGTGTCTTAAGGAGCTAGCTGATCTGGTCTATGTATGTTTTCAGTTTGCGGCTGCTGCTGGATGGGAACTTGATGATGCCCTGGATAGGGTTCATGAATCAAACATGTCCAAGCTTGTTGATGGCAAGCCTCTGAAAAGAGAAGACGGAAAGGTACTCAAGGGACCTAACTACAAACCACCCTATCTAGAAGATTTAGTATGAGCTACATCGCAAGAACAGGTCGAGTTCAAAGCTGGCTCGACAATCCCGAATCAAGGCTTCCAGTGTCATGCACTGTGTTTGTTGTAGAAGACTCTATGGAGGGTCCTAATGGAATTGAAGCCTCATGGAGATTCGTATCTCATGCCTTACGGAATGCTGCCGGAGTCGCTGTACACCTTTCTAAGTTGCGTTCACGGGGTACGGAGAATGGAAAGGGTCTCGTCTCTTCAGGCCCAGTGTCGTTTGCAAGGATCTACTCTGGACTTAACGAAGTTCTTAGAAGGGGTGGAACGTACAAGAATGGAGCTTGCGTTATCCACCTTGACCTCAACCACCCAGACGTAGAAGAGTTCGTAGACGCTACTCGACAAGATCTTCCCTGGGTAAAGAAATGCCTAGATGTAACTCCTGAGTGGTGGGATGAACTTACCGAAGAATTCAAGTCTAAGATCCTTAGAGGAATCCAAGCTGGAGATATCTGGCTCTCAAAGGTTAAATACGATCAGAGCGGCGAGAGGATTTATTCCAATGTCTGCCTTGAGATCTTTCTCAAGAGCAGAGGGACTTGCTTGCTCGAACACATCAACCTTGGTCAATGTGAGGTTGACGGGCTTGTCCCCGCTTTCCTTGAGGGTATGTCCAACCTGTGCCGCCTCCATCCAACAACAGGTGTCGGAGCAACTGGAGAATATCTCCCCCCTGAAAAGGATAAGCAGGTGGGTCTTGGAGTCCTTGGGCTTGCCAACTTTCTACGGATGCAAGGTGTCAGCTACGCCGCATTCGGAGAAGCACTAGCACTAGTTAAAGATGAGGAAGCTGTTTGGACTCCTGCTCTTTGTCTTGCACGGGAGTTTGCTTGTGCTGTCGCTGGTGCTGCCAACGTGGCGAGGGAGGCTGGAATGGATCGTGCTTTCACTATCGCTCCCACTGCATCCTGTTCCTATAACTACAAAGACCTCGAAGGGTATACCACAACCCCAGAGATCGCACCCCCAATCAGTCGCCAAGTAGATCGTGACTCAGGCACCTTTGGTGTACAGAGTTATGACTATGGTGAGGTAGAGATTGCTTCTACTGTTGGGTGGGATGCTTATAAATCAGTAGCAGATGGTATCTGCCAAATATTCACAGACACCGGCTTGTTTCATGGGTACAGTTTCAACTCATGGAGTGATGCGATTACATACGATAATCGCTTCATCGAGGATTGGTTTAACTCTCCTCAAACCTCGCTCTATTACGCATTGCAGGTGATGCCCGACACACTCCGAAAGGATGATGTCACTTCGATCCTTGATGAGGACTACCACGATATCTTTGGAATAGAAGAGGACAACTTTTGTTTCTCTTGTGCAGAATAACTAATGTCTAAGTACACACAAATCTTGTCTAGGAAAAGAACCTGGACCCCAGTAGCAGTTACTAAGGGTGATGTAAAAGAAGGGGCGGAGGAAACACTCTACCGCTGTCTAGCTTTACGGACCCTTGAGTTACCAGTTAAAGAAATGCTTTCTCAAGGATTAGAGAAGGAGTTACCTAATGATCCTGGAGTTTTACCTGCCCTTCAATCAAACATGGCCGATGAAGATAAGCATGATTTGGCCCTTAATTATGTTGTCGATGTTCACGGCGTTGATGCTAGGGCAGAGCGGGAGGCACAGGCCATCCGTAAGTCCTGGCTCGAATTGCCAGAACACCCGATCCTTAAGACGGCGATCCTTGAACGATCAGTCTTCTTTGTTCTACTTCCCTTCTTCCGATTCTGTGGAGATGTTGGTATTAGAACGGTTGCCTCAGATATCAGTAGAGATGAACAAACCCACACGGCTCTCCACGCCATGTGCGCTCATGATCTTGGCTACCAATCCACCCCAGCTCTCAATAAGTTGCGCCGAGCCACTGTTGCTTGGGCTATGGACCGTCTAGGTAACTCAGAAGATAAGCACCTTAATAAGGACTTCTGGTTAAAGCAATCAGATTCTCTCTACTACCAAGGCAAAGCACCAGGTTTAGCTGATACACAGCGAGCCAGAATGCCTGCCTTCTTTGAAACATCCAACGTAAACCTACCTAAATATGGCTGAACTATCACAAGAAGACGTGTTCGGAGGGGAGACCTTCCTTACTAAATTGTGTGATGAATTGGATGCTATGTATCCAGCTAAGACACCAGGACCACAAGACGACATAGCGAAGATTATGTATCTTTCTGGTCAACGTTCAGTGGTCGAATACATCCTTGCTAAATCGGAGATTTAATCATGTGTACAGGCGGCGGCGGCGGCGGCGGTTCTACTCCCCCACCCATCCCACAACCAAGACCAATCCCAGCTCCACAGCAATTACCACCTCCAACACCACTACCTCCACCACCCCAGGTAGCGGCTATTAAGACACCACCTCCTGCTCCAACAGTTGACACACCTACTCCACCCCCGCCACCACAAATGGCTGATGGAGGTGAAGCAGATACACCTACTGTTAAGCAGAAGAAGTCAAAGAAAAAGACACAACAACAGGCAGCTAGTGGTACTGATGCCCTTCGTATTGAATTAAATACAGGATCTGATGCAGCCAAGAGTAAAACAGCCGGACTCAACATTTAAAATTAAATGAAAAACGACACAGCTCAAGCTTGTTACACACGGCTATGCGCTGATCGAGCAGATTTCCTAGATATGGGACAGAGGTCTGCAGCTCTCACCCTTCCTTACCTCCTTACTGACGAAGGCCACACCAGTGGTGGTGCTCTTCATAGCCCTTGGCAATCAGTAGGAGCGAAGGGGGTGAATGTGCTGGCATCCAAGATGATGCTTAGCCTCTTTCCTATCACCCAAACATTCTTCAAGCTACAGATCAACGATGAGGAGCTACAAGGTTTACCTGATGTAACTCCTGAGATTAGATCTGAGATTGATCTCTCCCTCGCAAAGATGGAGCGGATCATTATGCAGCAGGTAAGTGAGTCGAATGATCGAGTCATGCTCCATTCTGCAATGAAGCACTTGGTGGTATCTGGGAATGCTTTGGTCTATATGGCTAAGAAGAACCTTAAGGTCTTCCCGCTTGATCGCTTCGTAGTTTCCCGTGACGGCAATGGAAACATTCAAGAGATCGTTACCAAAGAGATAGTAGACCGGGCTTTGCTTCCCGGTAAGTTTCAATCAGAGACACCAACAAGAGACGCCAACTCACCCGGTGAGGATGGACCAAAGGAAGGTGTAGCTTCTGCCATGAATAAAGGGCAGAGTGATAACGCTATTGTTTACACCCACGTTAAGTATGTGGATGGACAGCATAAATGGTATCAAGAGTGTGATGGTTTAGTGGTTCCTGGATCACAAAGTTCAGCACCTCTTAAAACTTCCCCTTGGTTAGCCCTTCGCTTCAACGTTGTTGATGGTGAGAGTTATGGTCGAGGTCGAGTAGAAGAATTTATTGGAGATCTAACCAGCCTAGAGCTACTGATGAAATCGCTTGTCGAGGGATCAGCAGCTGCAGCTAAGGTTGTCTTCCTTGTATCTCCTTCTGCTACTACCAAACCACAGAGCTTGGCTCGTGCCAGTAATGGTGCAATCATCCAAGGTCGTCCTGATGATGTCGGTGTTGTTCAGGTTGGTAAGACAGCTGACTTTAAGACAGTACAAGAGATGATCAATAGTCTCACTCAGAGGTTATCTGATGCGTTCCTGGTGTTGTCTATTCGTCAGTCTGAGAGAACTACAGCTAGTGAAGTCCAAGCTACACAACAGGAGCTTAACGAGCAACTGGGTGGCATCTATGGGAACCTCACTGCTGAGTTATTGACTCCTTATCTCAATAGAAAGCTGAGTATTCTTCAGAGATCTAAGAGTATCCCATCTCTACCTAAGGGCTTAGTACTACCAACAGTAGTTGCAGGTTTGAATGGTATTGGTAGGGGTCAAGATCGTCAAGGTTTGATTGAGTTCATGGCAACCCTTGCTCAGTCAATGGGTCCAGAGGCTGCTCTTCAATATATCAACCCAGAGGAATACATCAAACGGTTAGCTGCTGCTAGTGGTATTCAAATCCTTGGTCTTGTTAAAGGTAAGGATCAGATGGCACAAGAGAAGCAAGCTGCCCAACAACAACAGATGCAACAGCAACTGATGGGTCAAGCCGGACAACTAGCTAAGTCACCAATGGGTGAAGCTATGACTAAACAAGTAACGGAGCAACAACAAAATGGAGAGCAGCCCGAAGCGCCAACGAACCCGCAAGGGTGATGGCAAATTTAAAGCCGACAAAGGTTTGAATGAGGCTTGGGTTCCTACTGATATTGAGGAAGCCCTACCCAAAGAGAATGATTACGCAGTTAAGAAACTAGTAGAGGGAACTTCACAACCCTCTGCTGGTAAGTATGGCAAGCGTGAGAAGATTCGTCCAACCTTTGGCACAGTAACAACGACAACAACCTAATGCCCACAACCACCTTTGAAATCCAAGACGGCCCGTCTAATGAACAACAGGCCGCTGAAACCGCAGCACTAGAGCAAGGCGAAAAGCTTTCTCAAATGCAAGAGGAAGATCAAGCCCGAAAGTTTGAGCAGACTGAAGATGAGAACTCTGAAGCTGCTCTGATTGGTGGTAAGTTTAAATCACAAGATGATCTTCTAAAGGCTTACAACGAGCTTCAAAAGAAGCTAGGACAAGATACACCTGAAGAGTCAGATGAGACACCTGAAGCGGAGGAAGAGACCGCTGAGGAGGTCCCTGAGGATCAACCAGAAGTTATCAAACAGACCACTGATTACATGGTCGAGCTTCAAAAAGCTTATGGTGATAATGGTGAACTCCCTGAGGAAGCCATTGAGCACTTTGGCAAGATGGATCCCAAGGATCTAATCCAAAGCTATCTTGCTTATTCATCTAAGACTCGGGCAGGTACTGTTCAGCAATCTGAAATCAACGCAATTAAGAGTGCTGTTGGTGGGGAGGAAGCTTACACAGAGATGCTTGATTGGGCTAGGGACAACTTATCTCCTGATGAGATCTCTGACTTCAATGCTGTTACCGGAACAGGTAATGTAGCTGCTATTAGATTTGCTGTTGATTCTCTTGGTAATCGCTGGAAGTCTAATGTTGGCTATGAGGCTCCCCTCGTAACAGGTAAGAGGGCTTCTAGTAAATCAGCTGGGTATCGCTCACATGCTGAGCTAGCCCGTGATATTGCTGACCCTCGGTATAATTCAGATCCTGCTTTCAGGTCTGACGTAGAGGATCGTCTATCTAGATCACAAGATCTCCTTTAGTTCGTTCATCCCTATTAGGGACGCATAAACCTTTTGCATGGAACGGGGCAAAGGTCTATTGGAGATTCCCATGACTGACGTTCAAGTCAAGCAAGCGTTACGCCTTCAGAAGGCCGCCGCAAAACAAACCAAGCTCACCTATAGAGGTGTCCAATACTTATTAGCTAAGTAAGCTTTAATACTTTTCCTTGTAAACTCCCAAGGACGGTTACGGAATCGAGGACCGGAAAAGCCTCGATGTCTGCCAGATGGTGAAGGAAGGGTTCGATTCCCTTCCCTGGTATTAGCCCTTTGAGCCCACTACGGTGGATAACTCTCTGGGTGCTAGCGCCCCGACTATGGCCTAAATAGTCAAACCAAAAGAATCGATTCGCAACTCATACATCAACTTTTAACTTTTAATTATCATGGCTGGAACTCCTCCAACTATTTACGAACTGTCACGGCCTAATGCCGTAAACGGTAATCAAGGTAATACGTACGCAACTAAGTACGCTACCGCCCTTAAACTTTTTAGTGGTGAAGTATTCACTGCTTTCAATAACGCCTCAATCGCTAAAGGTCTTGTACGTTCTTACTCCCTTCGTGGTGGTAAGTCCAAGCAGTTCCTGATGACCGGTAAGCTCGGAGCTGGTTTCCATACTCCTGGCGAACCTATTCTCGGAGATGCCGCACTGAAGGCGAACGAGAAGACAATCTTGATGGATGATCTTTTGATCTCTAGTCAGTTTGTTTATGACTTAGACGAAGTACTTTCGCAGTACTCCCAGCGCAGCGAGATCTCTAAGCAGATCGGTGAAGCGATGGCTAAGTTCTACGACGAGCGCATCTTCCGTGTGCTGGACTTGGCTTCTGCCGAAGCTTCCGTTGTTACTGGCGAGCCTGGTGGCTTCCAAGTTAATATCGGTGCAGGAAATCAGTTCGACGCTCAGGCACTTGTTGATGGTTTCTTTGAGGCCGCTGCTGTTCTCGACGAACGTGCAGCCCCCGCTGACGGACGAGTCTGTGTAATGTCTCCACGTCAGTACTACAGCCTTATCTCCTCTGTAGACACCAACATCCTTAACCGTGAGATCGGTAACTCACAGGGCGATATGAATAGCGGCAAGGGTCTTTACTCTATTGCTGGTATCCGTATCTACAAGTCCAACAACCTGCCTTTCTTGGCTGGTGCTGTGTCTTCTGTAGCCGGTGAGAACAACACCTATGACGGTGACTTCACCAACAGCTGTGGTCTGATCTTCCATAAGGAAGCAGCCGGTGTTGTTGAAGCTGTTGCTCCTTCTATTGAGACTACTTCTGGGGACTTCAATGTCCAATACCAAGGAAGTCTCATCGTAGGAAAACTTGCAATGGGCAGTTCTTCACTGCGTACCTCTGTTGCTGGTGCTTTCCGCAACGTTTGATTTATCAATCCTTAGGGCTCCGGCCCTTTGGGTTTCCCATTCCCTAAGTAAATAAATGGCTACTAAAACAACTAAATTAGATTCAGTAAACATTATCCTGTCCAACATTGGACAAGCACCTGTAACCGCTCTTGATACTGGTAACCCTTTAGTTGAGACAGCCGAGCTTGTGCTTGATGAAATCAATAGAACTGTACAAGCAGAAGGTTGGGTATTTAATACAGAATACTGTTATCCCCTGCTGCCAGATCAAAACAATGAGATTCTTATCCCAGCTAATGTCTTGAGTATGGACTTAACGCCATACACAAATAACAATGTCGTGCAGCGTCAAGGCAAGCTCTATGATCGCACTAACCATACATTTAAATTCCAGCTACAGTTAGAACTAGATATTGTTTGGCTAGAAGACTTCACTGATCTCCCTGAAGCCTTTATGTCCTATATCACTATCCGTGCTGCCAATGTATTTGCTGGACGAACTGTAGGATCTGCTGAGGCAGTTAGGTTCGGTCAACAGGAAGAGATACAAGCTCGTGCTGGTGCTCTTGAGTATGACACTCAGCAAGGAGATTACAGTATGTTCGGTGATCAGAACAACATTACTACATACAAATCATATCGCCCAGTTCAAGCCCTTTATCGTTTCTAATAATGGCAGCTGTAAGCCAAGCGACAACTACATTGTTAGGTGGTATTAGCCAACAACCTGACCCTAATAAATTACCAGGCCAAGTACGAGATGCTGTAAATGTACAGCTTAATCCTACCTTTGGTTGTGAGAAGAGACCGGCTAGTAAATTTAAAGAAGTACTTGCGAATGATATTCCAGCCACTAATGTTAAGTGGTTTGATATATTTCGGGATTCAATAGAGAAGTATGTTGCCTGTATTTATCGTGCATCTGGCTCTACTAGAGTTCGTGTCTGGGATTGTGAGACAGGGGTCGAAAGGACTGTAACGATCAATGCAGCTTCTCAAGATTATCTGGATGGTGATGATCCTACTAACTACAGACATTTAACCATTAGTGAATATACGCTGATCACAAACCCTGATCAGAATGTCACTATGAATAGTGCTACTGATGAAGAGCAGAATGATGTTGCCCTGGCTGTTGTTAACCAGATTGCATATAACACCACATATAATATTAACTTTCTTAAGGATGGTCAAGAAGCTACTCCTGTTAAGGTTTACTCTGCAGCTACTCTTTCTGTTCGACCTTCTACCTTCACTGAGTTTGATGACGGAGCTTGCTCTAAAGCAGCTAACCAACAGTATGTTGAAGCAGTTGGTACTAAGACAGGACTATCATTTGATCTAACTACTATTTGTCAGCCAACTCAATTCCCAGTAAGGCTACGAAACAAGTCTTATCCAACTTCAATGGTATATGCGGGTGGTGATGTTAATGGAGTTGCCCGTTCTTATCTTGGTAAAGCCCAACCATTTGGTAATGGCTCTTATGGTTACTTCACTCAACAATGTCCTAGGAATGGGCCATTTGGCGGCTCAGTAACCTTAAGAGTAGAGGTAAGGGCTACTGGTATTGAATATGCAAAGTCTGGTGATAACAAAGGAGAACCTGTTAGTGATGGCAGCTGGGCCTATAGTGGTGTTTCGATTGTTTCCTACAACCAGAGTAAAAGTTATGCCACTGGGATGCAATTTGTCTTCCCAGGCGGTCTCTATTTTAACGTTCAGGATATCCGTACTCCAGACGATACCATCGAATATGACTTTAAGTCTGTCTATCGTACCTCAGTAAGAATGAGGAATGGTGGTGTTAATTGGAGGGTAGGAGATGAGGTTACTGTTCAAATGGCTGGTAAGAGTTACACAGTCAGAGTAGAAACAGAAACCTTTGGTTATGGATTTCTTTCTGAAGCAAGTGTTTCTTACACTACTCAGTCTAGTACTGCCTCAGGTGGAACATTAGACGTTGCCGATATCGTTGGTGCTCTTACTACCAGTATCAATGCAATAGGTAATTACACTGCTGAGCCTATTGGCAATGTTATCCATATTGAAAGAACAGATGGTAAGAAGTTCAACATACAAGCTGTAGGTGGAACCACTGAACGTGCTATTTATGCAATTAAAGGTACAGTCAATGATGTGTCTTTGCTTCCTATCCAAGGCAAAGATGGAACCATACTACTTGTAAGGAATACTGTCGACAGTACAGCTGATGATTACTACGTAAGGTTTACTACCTCAGAGGGTGACATCCCTGGTCAAGGCTCCTGGGAGGAAACAGTTAAGCCTGGTATTCCCACAACGATGAACCCCACATCATTGCCCCAAGCTCTGATTAGAAATGCAGATGGTAACTTTACTCTTAGACCTCTATCTCCTAGCTTAGATATCACACCGGATGGAAGAGCTAGTTGGGTTGGTAGGCAAGTAGGTGACATTGAGTCAAACCCAAGCCCTTCCTTTGTTGGACGTGGTATTGCCAACATGTTCTTCTATATGAATCGTCTTGGTTTCCTCTGTGAAGACAAGGTGATCATGAGTCAGCCTGGTTCTTACTTTGACTTCTTTGTTGGCTCAGCCATTGCTGTAAGCGATGCAGACCCCATTGATATGGTTGCAGCGTCTGAACGTCCATCCTTCCTTAAAGCAGCTATTAGCGTTCCTCGTGGGGTACTCTTATTTGCTGAGAATACACAGTACATTTTATCAACACAAGAAGTGGCCTTTGGTCCTTCTACGGCCAACATCACAAAGATATCTGATTACAGCTTTGATTCCAAAATTGAACCCCTAGAGACTGGTGTCTCTTTAATGTTCCATACAGAGTCAGCTACATACAGCAAAGTCTTTGAGATGGCTATCCCTAATGTGGATGCAGCTAGACCACAGGTAGCAGAACTCACCAGGATCATTCCTGAGTACATTCCTCCTTCCCTTAACTGGTCTGCTAGTAACCCCAATAATAACCAAGTATTCTTTGGTCAGGGTGATAATGTTGCTTATAACTTCTCCTTCTTTAATGTAGGAAATGAAAGGTCTATGTCTGGATGGACTAAGTGGGTATTTGATTATAATATCTCCCACCTAGCATACTTTCAAGACAGAGCTTACCTAGTTCAATATAATCCACAGACTACATCCTATCTACTGTCTACGATGGACATGTTGGATAACCCAGGTGACTCGTCTATCTCTGTAGCAGGACGTGAGTTCACTCCAAGACTCGATGCCTTAGTACCTAAGTCAAGGTGTACCCTCGTAGAAATTAATGAAAAGGAAACAGAGGTAACTATACCTTCTGGATTGACTGTATATGATTCAATTGCAGAAAAATTTAAAGATATTACTGTTATCTTTGGTGACCTAGGAAGTGCTACTACCTTCCAAGACAGGGAGCTTACTAGTAATAAATTTATTATACAGACAGAAGATGCGGAGCTTAACTTTAGTGTTGGATTCTCGTACCCAATGTCTGTTGAGTTGCCATCATTCTATGTGATGAATGATAAAGATGCTGATCGCAATAACGTACCTATTATTGAGAATGTACAAACTTACTTGTACCTCTCAGGACGTTATGAGGCTAAGTTAGCTCGCCTTGGATATCAAGATAGATATATTGATCTTGAAGTTAACCGAGCTGATGTTTATATCGCTGACTCCAGTCCAATCACTGAGGTTGGTGTATCTGAAATACCTTTATTCTGTAAAGGAGATTTAGCTACAGTATCCATTACTTCTACCTCACCACTCCCTTCTGCTGTAACAGGTTATGGATGGGAAGGACATTATAGCAATAGAGGAATTAAAAATCTTAAACGTTAATGATTAACTACACGCACCCTTCCACAATTGCGGATAGCTTGCGTTTCATCAATAACATTAGACCAGAAGATAAGAGGGAAGTTGAAGGGATTGGTCAAACAGTCCTGGATCTTCCTCATCTTGTGGTGATCAGTTCCCATGCCACTACCTTCTTTGACGCAAAGGGTGTATTGGCTGGGCTAGCTGGTGTTGTTGATCAAACCGACGGGTCTGGACAGATCTGGATGCTATGCACACCCGCAATATTATCTTCACCACTTACCTTTATACGCCAAGCTAAGAAATGGCTAAAGGATAAAGAACAGTATTACTCACTCTTTTGGAATGTAGCTGATACTAGAAACATAGAACACCACAAATTACTTAGGCATTTGGGATTTAAAGCCCTCCGTGTGGTCCCGGTAGGGCCTGAACAATTACCTTATTTTGAGATTGTAAAACTATGTGTGTAGCAGAATCGGCGATTGCTGCGACTACCTTGGCTATTTCTGCTGTGGCTACTACAGCCTCGATTGGCTTTGGTGTTTATTCAGCCCAACAGCAGCAACAACAAATAGCGAATGCTGAAAGAGCACGTCAAGTACAGCAACAGCAACAAGTAGCTAATGCCATTAGGGCACAGAACCAGCAACAAGCTGCTCAAACCCAAGCTCTAAAACAACAACAAGAGCAAGCAAACCTACAAGTACAACAAGCAAACCAAAGTATACTCACCCAATACGAACAACAGGTACGAGCTACTAAAGCAGAACGAGAATCAATCGTAAGTCGTTATGCAGCAGATAAGCTTGGATACCAAAGATCAAAAGAACAAGCAGATAAACAATATGGGCTGAATGCAGAAGCACTTAACACAGCCTATATGCAAGAGCAAACGAAGCTAAAGGAGGTACGACAGAAGGCTGCATTTGAGTCCCAAGCGGCTCTAGCTAAGTCTATTGGTATGAAGGGTAAGATCCTTGCCTCAGGCCGTAAAGGACAGTCTGTGGGTCTATTGGTAAAGGATGTAGAACGTCAATCTGGTTTCGAGATTGCAGCACAGGAAGCTTCTGTTGATAGTGCTAAAGATGCAGCAGGTATCAGTATGGATCAAGCCTTTAATCAGGCTGAGTCTGCTAATGCTCAAGCTGCTAGCAAGATTGGATTTAATCCACAGAAACCCTACCTTCCAGAGATGCCAGGTTCCCCTAACTTTGTTGACCCCATTGGCCTAAGTATTTAAAGGAAACCTATGTCTAGAATTTATCAATCAGAAACTAAAGCAAGTTTCCAAGGTAGTGCTCAGGGTGGAAGGTTTCAACCTAAGCAAGCTATAGATTCTTCTAAAGCTATTAATGAGTATAAGAGTGCTATTGCTCAAGACTTTGAAACCCAGTCAAGAGAACAACAGCGTAAGGATCAAGCTGAAAACCTACAGCTATCTCAGGCAGATAAAGCTGAGGCTACCGGCCTAGCCCTTCAAGCTAGCTTTGATACCTTTGGCTTAGAATCCCAACAGCTATATGACAACAACGTAGCAGATAGAGAACAGCTAGCTCAACGGTTTGATATTGAGCGTAAGGGTGATCAGCTTAAATCAAATGCTGCTAAGACCCAACTCATTAGTGGGACCATTGATAGCTTGCTGTCCTTTGCTGGTTCAGCTGTTCAATATGGTGAGAACGTAAGAAAAGCTGAGGAGAGGGCACTTAGGATCCAGAAGCTACAGGAAGCTCAGGAACTCAAAGATCAGAAAGAAGCTCAGACAATGAGCTACATCACCAACGGTGCTAGTTGGACTGGTACTGGTGATAGCCCAGGCGAAGTAAATCAAACTATTGATACCCAGGTATCTACTGTTAATACTTCTATTGGGAGAGTTGCTTCTGGTTTAGAGTCCAGTGGTGATATAGATAACATCCAAGCTGCTACAGCTCTTCGTGGTGACTCTCCAGCCGTACCTTGGTTAGGTGCTCAAGGTGATGTTTATTCTCTTACGAATAACCACATGGGGTTGTTGCAAGACCTTCTTAATAGCATGCCTGAAGGTTCTAGACCTAAGACGAGAGCTGCTGCTGAATCTTTCTTTAGACAAGCTACCGCTGATCTGCTTAAGTCAAGTGGTGTAGGTGCTTTACCTCAAGCTTTAGTGATGGATGTCTTTGGTCCTACAGCGGTCAATAACATCAAACTCCTTACTGATCAAGCAGTAACAGGAGCTAACGCTGCTCAGAAACTAGAAGCTAAGAACCGTACTAAGTCTTCTGTAACAGCGATGATGCAGGCTGGTGCTGATCCTATGGTGATCTGGCAGGAAGGTACAGCTACCTATAGTGGTGGTTCCTTTAACGCTAAAGATAACCTTGAGTTCGCTGAGTTTATTTATAAGCAAGCTGCTGCTATGGGTGATAAAGGTAAGGACTTTATCAATAGATTGCAAGGTGTTCCTAAAATCAAAGGACAACCTAATGGTCCTTCCTTCGGTGACTCCTATGGCTACCTAGCTCAGAAATACCTAGACGCTGCAGAGACTGCCCAGAAAGGGTTTGATGATGTAGCTGCTGCAGAGATCACGGAGAGTATGTATGAAGAGCTAGACCGGCCCGAGAACGCAACTAACCCAGCTGCTCGTACAAGGATTGCCCAAGATGCTGCTGAGAAACTTAAGCGGTTAGGACGCTTTGAGGAAGCTGAGTTACTTGAAGACAAGATCCCTGATCTTAATGACCCTGATAATCAAGAACTCAATGCTGCAAGGCTTGAGGAAATGATCAGGAATAAGGAGATTGTTGATCCTAAGTTTATTGATACTCAAATCACCGTCAATGCTGAGGAAAGGACTAGGCTTAAAGAGCTGATGGCTGAGGTCCAAGATAAACTTCCTGATAATGAGGAAGCTGAGGGCTATGTTGACGCCCAAGTCAAGGAAATTGCCAAGGATATAGAACGAGAACTGGGTGTCATGAAACCTTCAGGTGGTGAGATTACTTACAGCCTTGAAGGTGTGAATGGTGTCATGATCCGTGATATCACAGAAGCGTCCAAGAGTCAGGTATTTAAAGCTGCTCGTGATGCTCTTGTTGCTACTAAGGGTCAATCCCAAGATGCTCAGATGCAGGCAGTTAGAGACGCTGTTAGGGATTGGTATCAAACCAACGTTACAAATCCTGATGGTGACTTTAACTTTAAACCTCAGAAGGCTATTGGCGATAATGGTGAAGGTACAGCAGGATCTGATCAAGCTAGAAAACAGAAAGTCTTAGATCTCCTTGCAAGTCCTGGTGCCCTTCGACGGGGACAGATGTCTAGTGAGTGGAGAGCGTCTGTAGCTCCTCAAGCTATGGAACTTGATGCTGGTTCTGTGATGTCCTTTGAACAGGTAGATGCTTATAACGTACTCCGTCAAGACACTATTTATACCAAAGACGCACAACGTCAAATGGCGGCTTCTTATATGGAGTCCGGCAAGATTTCTCAGTCTGTCATTGATAACGCAAAGCTACTTGGTATATCACCCCTATCTTTACTAAACATTCAAAACAGTGCACAAAACTTACCTACTACCGTTTATCGTCCTCCTGCAAGTAATTCTTCCTCTTTAGATACGCTATCATCTTCCCCACAGGAGATCAGGAGCTATCTCCTTAGCCAAGGTTTACCTGAGGCATCTGCTGAATATTTAGCAGGTAATGTTCCACAAGATATTACTGCTGTAGAGCAGACCCTTGAGAAGCTTAAGGGTGTAACTCTTCCTGATACTAGGAATGGATATGATGTGTTTACTAATCCGTATTCCTCTAATAGAGACAGAACAGCTGCTCTCTCCTCACTACAGAAGATGTCCTACAGCGGAACTTACTCTGGTGGGTCCATGGCCAATGATGATGTTATGGCTATTCATCAATTAGCTCAGCGTCTACAGGTAGATCCTTATTCGCTTGGTGCTTTGATTCAGATGGAGTCAGGACACAAACCCAATATCTGGGGTGGAGCTGGTGGTAAATACAAAGGTCTGATTCAGTTTGGCCCTGGTGCTCGTTCAGAGGTCGGTCTACCTAATAGGGATATGACCATTGCTGAGCAAGTACCTTATATCGAAAAGTATTTTCAACAACGAGGCTTTAAGCCTGGACAACATAGTGTCAAAGAACTCTATCGAACAGTATTAGTTGGTAATCCTTACCAGTCTGGTACAGATAGTTTCGGCACTAATAGTGATTCTGCAGCAGAGCAGATGAAACCCGGTGGTTCCCTCTACCGGCAAGTACAACAAATGTACGGAACTTTCACACCTCAATAAATTTAAAAGTACTAGGGGTAATGCGTTACCCCTTCTACAAATAAAAACATTAACTTTTACCCCTGCGGGATATGGACATTAAGGACTCCTCAGGTTTCGGAAAAGGAACCTATGAAAATTGGGACTATGAGGAGGAAGAGCGGAAACAAAGAGAAGCTCAAGCCCTCATTGATGCCAAGAAAGAAACAGAACAAGCAGCAGAAGCAGAAAGCACCCCTGAGCAAACTCCAGGTGACGTTGCTCGTACAGGAGAGAAAGAACAACTCGACGACGGTATCGTCACAAAGATTGGAGAGGGTATTGGCTATTTACTGAAGTCTGATGGACTTACAGCTGATGCAGTTAATGCCGCTGCCTCTGGTCTTAATCAACTATCTGGTGGAAACCTACAAGGTGTTGATGACTTCTTTATGGGGTCTGAAGAGCAGAAGGCTGCTCAAGAGGAGATGTATGCAGACAACGCTGAGAAGCGAGCTGCAGGCGAAATGAATCCAGCTGAGCAAGTACTAGGTACAACGCTCAATGCTGTTACTGGTGTTGCCGAAGGTACTGAAGCTGGCCTAGCCCTACCCCTTACCCTTGGTGCCCGAGTAGCTAACCAGAATGCACCTTGGTCTGATCCCCCAGAGATCCTAAAGAACTCACCTGTTGGTGAATCGGTGATGAAGATCACTGAGATCCTTGTACCCACATTGCTTACAGGTGGACTCTTAGGTGGTTCTACTGCCACTCTTGGTGGTGGAGCTGTAGTAGCTGAATCAGCTCTTGAAACCATCCCACAGAGAGCAGCTGATGATCTAATTGCTGGACGCACTGTTGCTGCTGGCTTTGGTGATATTGCTAACAATCTAGGTCTAGATGGTAATCAACTTACCCTCGACATGATTGAAGGTAAGAAACCAAATGCACAGGTACTTAATGCTGCTGTGGGTTTCATGCAGAACCTTGGCATTAATGTAGGCATTAACCAAGTCCTTAAGTACTTTGCTAAACCAGGTACTGCTGTTGATGGTGGTGGTGTAAAGCAACTAGAAGGATCTTCAACTTCTAATCGTCCTGCCCTTCCATCTGACAGCTTTGATCGTAGCCGTGCTTTAAACCGTAAAGGTCAACCACGTCTGCCCGGTCAGAAGGGATTGCCTGGTAATGATATTGAAGAGGTGGTTGTTGAGATCATTGATGAACCAACAGTACAAGCTGCTAGGGCTTTGGGTAAGGATCCCGAAGAAGTAGCAAAGGCCGTAGATGACGTCCAGATGCCCCCCTATAGGGCCGACGCTGAGCCCTCTGATGTATTTAACGTAGACAACTTTACCAATACTTCTAGGCCCTCCAAGGGTAATAAGTATATGTCTGAGGAAGCCATGATGCGTGAGATCATGCGCCGATCAGATGAGGTTAAAACCACTGGTGGTGCTATTGGTCAAGATGGTCTTAATACAGCTAATCGTTCCTAC
>MDSX01042419.1_pt1 | contig 29493 bp, 26 predicted proteins | sample 811141 | NCBI WGS metagenome assembly MDSX01 (sample SAMN05326642, study PRJNA326480) | marine metagenome | isolation source: seawater | place: Atlantic Ocean: South East | collected 2010
AACTAATGGATAAGCATTTTTACCAAGGTCTTTTAAATCATTTTTTACATCTTCTGGAAGTTCTCTACCATAACCCAAAGCAATTCCATATGTTGTTTTAGCTTGTCCAGGTTGAATTAGAACCGGAAGTTCTATACTTCCGGAGTTTGTTTTTATTGAAACAACATCTCCAGTTTCAAGATTTTGTGCTTTTGCATCTGGCATGGATACAGATAAGTAATTATCCCAAGTCACCTTTGATACAGGATCAGGCATTTCGTGTGCCCACGGTGTATTTCCATAGGCACCGTCTCTCACACCAACCTTTTGATACAAGATAAGTTCAGTTTCGGACCCTTTTATAGTTGATAATTCGTCAGCTATTGAGCTACCAGTGATATTAAATGATGGAACGCTATCTTCAGTTGACTTATCAAACAAACCATGCTCAATTGCTTTGTTAAAATCTCCACCGATTACTTCTGTAAAAATCTTCTTAGTATAGTTGTATGCATGAGAAGTCTCTTTTTTATCAGAGACATCAGTGCCTGACCATGAAAGGAGCGATGATGCTATGTGTCTTCCATCAAAAACTGGAGAGATTGTGGGTTGAGAGAATACATACCGACCATTGTAAGGTTGCTTAATATCCCAACTTTCTAGAGGGTGCAAATTTGTAGCTATGTGGGTTGCATCAACCGTTGTCTCATCTGCTGTAATTGATGTGCTAATACGAATTGGAATTTTTGCAAAAGCTTCTTTTGATTGATTATTTGTGTATACAGGGTTTGCATCAATGGTGATAACTGCACCGTACTTTCCAACTTTAGCATCATTAATAAATGCAGAATAATCACTTTCGTCGGCCAAATAACCATTAAAATGATTAGTGGTGTCAATGGTAGTACCATAATTACCTAACATCATGTTAATTGCATTCACCATGATTTGATCTGACTTGCGATTACTGCCACATACAACTATGCTTCTTTTGCCAGCAGCTTTGAGTTCTTTAGCAGCAGCTTTAATGTTATTGCCAGCAACTTCCATCCCTTGATGAGGTGTGTTGCCTCCTAATTCGCGAAATAAAGCTATTAGATGTTGGCTCACGTTACTCATTTTGATTGGGACACGAACATCAGCATTACTACCTGTTAGACTCATCAATGATTCAAACTGATAATGCTTGGACATTTTACCGTTTTTATTTGGAATACGATTTTTACTGTAATCTGAATGAAATTTAATAGGACTAATCCATGTTCCTAGGAAATCCGCACCAAAACTTACAACAACGTCTGCTTGATCAAAATTATATGCAGGTATAATTGACTTACCAAATGAAGCTTCATTTGCACGAGTGATACCTGAATATGAGATTGGATTGTAAGAGACAACCTGTGTATTGGTGTATTTTGAGGAGAATTCTTGGATAGCTTTTTCAAGAACGATGCTTGTATTTCCTCCACGAATGATAGCAATTGATTTACCAGAGGTTAGTGTTTTGTCAAGATCGTTTATGACTTTTTTATCAAAGCTAATCCAATCTTGAGCCTTTCTTTTACCTTGAATCATGGCTCCCTTCAATCGATTTGTGTCATATAATGATAGAAGAGCAGAATGCCCAAGGCCATCCAAACCACCTCCAAAATAGGCAGCTTCTTTATTGGGCTCAAATTTGATTGGCCTACCTTCTCTAACCTTTACTAAAATTGGAAATCCTTCTAAATTGCTGACAGAATTACTAGCGTAATACAAGGGTACACCAGGAGTAACATTATCTGGCTTTTCTACATACGGAATAGCTTTTTTGATGGGGGTCTTATTACACGCAGCAAGCGTTACTGCACCCAATCCAAATCCGAAATATTTAAGGAAATCTCTACGATTTGCTCGAGTAGAATCATCATTTGAGAATACTTGCTCTAATGGTAAACCCTCGGAAAATTCATTGGCATTTGACGACACAAACTCTTGAGTTTGATTTAACTCATCCAATCCTTTCCAGTAATTATTTGAAGACATAATTTGATTTTCTTTTTAATCTTGTTTTAATAGTGACACTTACTACACTCTAAACCACCATTTTCAGCTACGGTGATATAGTCTTTTCCTTCTGCTAGCATGTTTTTATGTGCTTCTTCATAGTAATCGTTGTTTTCGGAATCAATTCCGCGTTCTCTATGGCAATCAATACACCAACCCATCTGAAGTGTTGAAAATTGGTATACTTTCTCCATTTCTTCGATTGGTCCGTGACATGTTTGACATTCAACTTTTCCCACAACAACGTGTTGTGAATGATTGAAATAAGATAGATCGGGTAAATTGTGAATTCTTACCCATTCAATAGGTTTTTGTTCATAACCTTCAATGTATTCCATATTATCTCCATCGTATCCAATGGCATTGTATATTTTTTGAATTTCGGGTGAGGTTTTACCGTTATATTTCTCAGCTGCTTTTACATACTTATGGCAATTCATACAAGTATTCAAAGAAGGTATGCTAGCAGATTTGGATTTTTCTACCGTACTATGACAGTATTTACAGTCCATTTCGTATTGTCCTGCATGTATTTTGTGAGAGAAATTTATAGGTTGAGTGGGAGCATATCCTTGTTGAACACCTACTTCTTCCATTCCAAACTTATATCCAAATGCACCTAAAAAAAGCATCACAGCTCCAGCTATTATAAGTGTAGCAACTGTTGGGTTCCATGCCTCAATAATGGGTCGAAATTTTCTTTCATATAGCGATGGCTCAGCTAATTGCTTGTTTTTTTCGTTGTTTAGAACCGTTAAATGTCTTTTTATACCATAAAGTAGGACAGATATAGCAATTAAAACAATTGATAAAATAATCAACGCAAGAAACGTAGATTCGGAGTAAAAAGATGACATATTATTATTTGAATATGAGAAGGTGCTTGATAGAACAAAAAGAGTTGTTAATACAATTTGTGTTTTAGGTACGTTCATTCGTTATGATTGCGTCAAAAATACGCGGTTGCAAATATAATTATTGAATAAATTTTGAGTTTTTAGTGGGTTTAGAATTTTTCAATTTAGAAGGTTTTCAAATAGTCGGATTTTTGGTTCATAAGTCTCTTGTAATCAAGTAATTATGCTACATACTTTGTAATTTATTTATGGACTTTTTTTTATTCACAATAGTTGATAATTTAATGTTTAATGATTTGATGTTAATTATAGTTAATTAGCTTTTATCGTATTGTTGATATGCTCGAATGATTTCTTTAACTAAGTGGTGTCTTACAACATCATTTTCATTGAGTCTAACAACCCCAATCCCATTAACATCTTTAAGCATATCTAATGCTGGAGCAAGTCCACTTTTTGCTCTTGCCGGAAGATCGATTTGACTAAGATCACCTGTAATAACAATTTTAGAAGTTGGACCCATTCGTGTTAAGAACATTTTTAGTTGGGTATGTGTAGCATTTTGTCCTTCGTCAAGTATTGCAAAGCAATTTTTTAGTGTTCTTCCTCTCATGAAAGCTAGGGGTGCCACTTCTATTATCCCTTTTTCAATATATGCTTTGTACTTTTCACGAGGTATCATATCTCCAAGGGCATCATACAAAGGTCGGAGGTAGGGATCTACTTTATCTTTCATATCTCCAGGGAGAAAACCTAGACTTTCTCCTGCCTCAACAGCGGGTCTGCACAAGACGATTTTTTTAACTTCTTTGTTTTTCAGTGCTCTTACTGCCAATGCAACAGCGGTATATGTTTTACCTGTTCCAGCAGGCCCTATGGCAAATACTAAGTCGTTTTTACTTACTTTATCAACTAATTCTTGTTGGTTTTTAGTCCGAGCAGAAATTATCTTACCACCCTGTCCATGAATGATGATTCCTTTATCTGACTGTGACTTTCCATTTCTTGAATTTTCTTCACCTAACACAAGTCGTTCAATATCACCAAGTGTAACATTTTTATTTATCTTTAGATATTTAACGATGGATTCTAAAGCAGTTATAAATTCACTCACATAGTGTTCTTCACCTTTTATGGTGATTCTGTCGCCACGTGACGAAAGTTTGAGATTAGGGTACTTCTCTTTATATATCTTAAAGTGACTGTTGTAAGGTCCAAAGAACCGAGAATGTTCAATGCCTTCGATTAAATATTTTCTTTCTACCAATTTATATGATACAAATGTTGTGTTCAGGTGTTATTTTCGTCTGCTAAATTAGTTAATTATTATCAATTGGTTGCACTAACTTTTTTAAGCGATTTCGGACAGGGTTCTCATTACACAGCATCTTTTAAAGGAGCATTATATAAAGAGGACTTGAGTTTGCCATTCATAGAAATTAACAATCAAGTGGGTACGAATGAGATTTCTGAAACAGCTTATTTGAGTAAAATGGTGTTTGAAGATTTTCCCAAAGGAACTATTCACATTATTGCAATTGGTACTGTTGCACATGCCTATAATTTTCATCTAATTGCTAAATATAAAGGTCATTATTTTATAGCACCTAATAATGCTTTATTGAGTTTGATATTTGGAATGGAATTCGACTCATATTTTATAATACCTAACCCTAGTAAAAAAATTAATATTAATGATTTATATATTCCTATCATCAAGCGTTTGCTATCAGGTAATTTATTAAGTGAATTTCTTGAACCTATCCATGAGGTTAAAAAACAGACGCTTTTAAAACCTGGTTTTGTTGATGGTGAATTAATAGGTAGTGTTTTGTTTGTTGATAATATTGGAAATGCATACACAAACATATCTAGACAAGATATTGACAACTTTTTCAGAGACACACCCTTACATATAAAGTTGTCTCGGCATCATGTTTTGGAGAGAATAAGTGATGATTTATCTAATTTTAAACCAGGGGATCCCTATGGCTATTACACTAATCATGGATTTTTAGTTATTGCTTTGAGAGGAGATAGTGCAGAGAGACTTCTCAATTTGAGAAAATATAAACCGATTATTATTCAAAAACGATGATACTTAGATTAGTCAAAATGGAGTTTATGAGTAAGAATACATCTGAATTCTTGACCTATTTTGAATCAATTAGTCATAAAATTAAACAAATGCCTGGATTAGTTAATTTAAAGTTGTACCAAGATGTAAATAATCCTAATGTTTTTTTTACTCATAGTACCTGGTTGAATGAAGAATCTTTGGAAAAATATAAGAAATCTAAGTTATTCGGTGAAGTATGGCCAAAAACCAAAAAGCTGTTTGCGTCTGAAGCAGTTGCTTGGAGTTTGAACCTAAAGTAAATATAATTGTAGTACAAATGAAATTAACAAAACTCCTCTTAGTCCTTACGTTCCTAAACTTTTTTTCTGGTTCTTATGCTCAATTAGAAAAACTTGAAATTGCATCAGAAGACAAAAATTACATGAGACTACAAAAAGTGGCTACAGATGCTACAGAAGTAAAGGAACTCAAGAAGATGCCTGAGGTATATTATTATCTCTCGGAGTCATATGTAAACCTTGCTCAGGATGAGCGTTACCTTCAAAAAAATCCTGATGCAATCAAAATGGCAGTTGGCTTCATGCTCAAGGGTATCAAAAAAGACAACAATAAAAAAGTATTGAATTCAAAATTTGAAATGGTCAGAGATATGGTTGTTGAAAACAATGACCGTGAGGCATTCAAGCAATACAATACTAATAAGTACGCAAAAGCGGCCAAAATGTATGGTCAGTCCTATCAAATTGATACTAGTCGGAGAGGTTCTTATTTTTTTCAAGCTAAAAGTTACCTTGGTGCTGGTGAAAATTTACCTGCCGAGTTGATATATAAAGATTTAATCAATCGATATAAACTAGACTATGCTAATGGAATAGCGAATCAGCAAACTGAAGTTGATCCCCTGGTTTATTTTATTGATAAATATTGGAAAGATAACAAATATGATAGTGCGATTGCACTTATTACAGATGGAAGGAAATTATATGGAGATAATGCTAAATTAAATTTCTACCTTAGAAAAATTACTACGGATATTATCAAGGATATGCCCCCAAGTAGACTCATGCTGGATTACGTTCAAGAGGTTCTGTTTTATGTGCCAACAGCAGAAGAATTTCTGCAAAAAGAGAATTCGATTTATATCTACTTGATAAAGAATAGTGTCATCAATGGTCACTTGGTTGATGCGGATACATTAATCAGACAATTTACTCGCGAAAAAATTCAAAAAAACAAACTCAAGCAGTCGATTAGAATTAGAGAAACAGATATTTTTATTGAGACAAAAGAGGAGAATGTCTTATGGAAGTTAGCAGAATACTTTGAGCACTATTCTCATTATAAAAGTGCATCCTATGTTCTGAACAAATACATGAATTCAACTACAGAAGGAGATCAGGCATCAGATACATTAACTAGATGGCAAATAATTTCAGACTATACCTACCAAACAAAGTCATTGCCCTTTGCTTGTTTTATTTTACAAGAAGCGATCCAAATTTATCCATTTAATGAAGAGCTACTGAAGCTCAGATCTAGGGTAATAGCTGAAAAAGAAGTCGTCAGAACTAATGTTGATGAACAAGGTGCTTTGTATCGATTAGTTAAAGATGAGTATGAGTATAATCAATCAAGTGAGGTCTTGGTTAAAATAGAAGGAATCAATACAAAGTATTTAGGTCTATTAATTTCTGAGAATCAATTTAGCTTGGCTCGTGAAGTGATGAGCGAATTAATGGAATATTTTCCTGGAAAGAATCATAGTGACCAACTCGAACTTATTTCTCGTGAGGATTTTTTCCAGAATTATTTCAATACCAAAACAAAGGGTAAAGATATAAATGGAAATGAAATAAAATCCTATGTTTGGAATGGAAGAGTAGGAGGTTGTAATCAAGGAACCATCGATAGTGAAATCCAAAATAAAGTTGTAGACAGAATAAATTACTTTAGAAGAAATGCTGGTGTTCCAGAGGTATTATTTGATGAAGCTACTAATGAATATTGTCAGAAAGCAGCATTGATGATGACAGCCAACAATGCATTAAGCCATGAGCCTCCAAAAACCTGGAGGTGCTGGAGTAGTGATGGAGCCTATGCAGCTAAGCATTCACTATTGATAAAGGAAGCGAACACATCCATGGCAGTAACCTATATTATGGATGATAAAAATCCAAGTGCAGGAAATAGACGATGGTTGCTCTATCCGAATGGTCGAGTTTATGGTCATGGAAGTACCAATGATTATGCAGTGATATGGGCACTAGATGACAGTGGAACTACCGATACAGCTGAATATATGAATAAACCCATTTCTTGGCCACCGAAGGGATATCTTCCTCAGTTAATGTTGATGGAAAATTGGACATTCTCATTATATGCAGATTTGGCGAATGCAACTGTAAAAGTTTCACAAGACGGTAAGCCTTTAGATGTTAATGTCCAACCGTATGTTGAAGGTTATGGAGCCCCTACTTTGGTATTCAAGCCAGAATATAATAAAAATACATTACCTGCTAAGAGTGACTTTGATGTATTGGTTAGTTTGTCAGATGGACGTCAATTTAATTACGTAGTTCACACGTTTGCTTATAATCCCATAAGGTAGGTAATTATTATGCAACGTTTTTAGTAACTTGCAGATCTTAGATAATAAGCATGTTTTCTCTATGAGAGTTACTAAATTGATAACCTACATTATTTTTCTTTTTTCTTTTAGCAATGTTGCTGCAGAAGGGTTTATTGAAAATAAAGGCCAATTTGATAAATCTATAATTTCAAGACTCGATTTAAGTACCCACACCATATCAATGCTAAATGATGGATTTAGTGTACTTCTTCATGATCAGAAGGAATGGGCAAAAATGATTACCCATTATCATGATAATTTAATGCATAATCACTCTGACCAAGAAACAAGTAAAATAGACACGTTTCATTTTCAATTGTTGAAATATTCGTTTATTGGAGCAAACTTCAATACATTAAATTTCTCTCAACCTTCCAAAGCATACTATAACTTTTATCTTGGAAATGATAGTTCAAAATGGGTTGGGGGTGTTCACAAATACAGTAAATTAACCTTTAGGTCAATTTATCCCAACATTGATTTGGAATATGAGGTCATTGGTGAGCGATTTAAATATAATTTCATTCTTAATCCTGGAGCAAATCTGAGCGATATTCGAGTAAAAATCCAAGGTCACAATGGTTTAAATATTCAATCAAACAGAATCACGATGAAAACTAACTTTGGCGTATTCAGCGAGATAATGCCCCTGTCATTTGAACTGAATGGAGGTCAGAAGAAAGTTATACAAATGAAATATGTTGACCGTGGAGGTTACATTGGTTTTGAGTCAAGTTTTTTTAAGTCCAAGGTAAAAACAATCATAGATCCTGAATTGATATTTTCTACGTATTCTGGAAGTACGGTAGATAATTTTGGTTTTACTGCAAGTTATGATGACGAGGGTAATTTATATTCAGGAGGAATTGCTACTAGTCCAACTAAGTTTCTAGATGGCGTATACCCAACAACTCCGGGTGCATTTGATGTAACTTTTAATGGAGGGGAACCCAATACATTTGCTTGTGACATAGCAATAAGTAAATATTCCAGCAACGGGCAAAATTTGATTTATGCTACTTATTTAGGTGGAAATGAAAATGACTATCCTCATAGTTTAATTGTAGATGAAAACAATCAATTAATTGTTTTTGGAACTTCATCGTCAGCTAATTATCCAACAACAGCCAATGCTGCAGATCCCTTTTATAACGGGGATGAAGATATCATAGTTACTAAATTTAATGTTGATGGAACATCGTTGGTTGGATCTACATTTATAGGTGGATTTGGAAGCGATGGTATCAATGATAATGGAGATACACGTTATTTTTATGCAGATGACTATCGTGGTGAAGTTAATTTAGATAAAGATGGAAATATATATGTTGCAACGAGTACCTCATCCTTTAATTTTCCGACTACGCTTGGTGTGCTTCAGCCTGGCCCATCTGGAGTTCAAGACGGAGTAATTTTGAGTTTGAACCCTGACCTTACAGCTTTAAGGTGGAGTACTTATTTTGGAGGTACTGGTGGTGATGCCATTTATAGTGTAGATATTTCTTCAGATGGTGATTTATACATTGCTGGAGGAACGAGTAGTCGAAATATACCCACAACACCTGGAGTATATTCCGAGAATCGATTAGGTGAAACAGATGGATTTATAGCCAGAATAAGTTCTGACGGCACTCAAGTAAAGCAAGCAACTTATTGTGGCACATCGGCTTATGATCAAATATTACAGTTAGAAATTGGAAAGTTTGGTAACGTATATGTAGTAGGTCAATCTGAAGGTAATCTTCCGACTAAAGGAGTTGTTTATTCGAATAACAATGGGAAACAATTTGTATCAAAATTTAAGCCTGATCTATCAGAGTTGCTAATTAATTCTGTCTATGGCAGTGGAGGTGATGATCCAGATATAACAATTAATGCTTTTTTGGTTGATGATTGTAATAAAATTTATGTGTGTGGTTGGGGTAGTAATTCAGAGGATATGCCTGCAAAAACATTGTCAAACATGCCTTTAAGTGATGATGCATTTCAAAAAACTACTGATGGCCAAGATTTTCATCTAGCGGTTTTTGAGGAGGATATGGCAGATTTATCATTTGCTACTTATTTTGGAGGGAATCAAACTGGAGACCATGTTGACGGAGGTACAAGTCGATTTGATAAAAGAGGGATAGTATACCAAAGTGTTTGTTCAAGCTGTCCGGAAGACCCTTTGAGTTCAAGAATTAGTGATTTTCCAACTACATCTGGAGCTTATTCTGAAAATAATCCAAGTCCTAGATGTAGCAATGCATCATTTAAAATGGCTGTTGTTCCATTTAATTTACCTCCAAATTTATCTCCTCAAAATTTTATAACCAATGTGATTGATACGTTAAATATTCAATTGGGTGATACCTTCTCATTTGATTATTCAATTACTGATCCGGAAGGGGATTCCTTGTTTGTTTATTTTGATATTCCTACTAATCTGAGATCAAGTCTGATCAGCTATGAAGATACTATGATTGGTAAGGGTTCATTAAATTCTAGATTTAGTTTTTTATTTTCTTGTAATCAGGCTGGCAAATCATTTAAAATAGATGTTAGAGCAGAAGATAGAGGATGTCCAAGTTTTACAGATAGTATGACCTCTATCGTTATTCAGATAGATACAACTCCACTTTTGCCACCACCTGATGTATTATGTCTTAATTTTATTAGTGATAAAGAACTACGAATTGATTGGGAGCAAACCCAAGCATCTGAGTATTTCTACAGAATGGTGTTATATCGAGTTGATCCAAATGGAGATACAACTGTTTTAAACTATTCATCTAGTCAGTTGGGTGGATCTTATACGGATTTAGATGTAATTGATCCTAGAAATAGAGATTACACTTACTTTTTAATAGTCGAAAATATTTGTAATGAATGGGGTGAGATATCTTATTTGCTTAGTAGTACTCGTGAAAGCCAAATCCCAGTTGAAGAAACCTATTTAAAGACTGCTACGGTAAGTAGCTCGTCAATTAAAGTAGTGTTTTTGAAGTCAAATGAAGATGATTTTGGATACTATGAAATATACAAGGGAACTCGCGATAAAGGGAATTTTAAATATCTTACATCTATTTCTGACATTAATGATACAATTTATTTGGATACGGATGTTGATGTTAACACAACCTCATATTGTTATCAAGTTCGGGTTGTAGATGACTGCGGACATCTAAGTTCTTTCAGTAATATGGGGTGTACAATTGTAATCAGAGGTGAGGCATTAAATAATAAAAAAGAAACACCACGATTTAAATTTGATTTGATTTGGGATGATTATATAACATGGAATGGAGGTGTATTAGATTATGAGCTTCTTCGATCTGTGGATACAGGATCATTGCGACCCATTGTTCGTGTAGATGATCCTTTGGTTGAATACAGAGATTCTGACCTTGATTTCGATTGGGGTGGCTATTGGTATAGTGTTATAGCATATGAAGGCCCAGGAAGTTTAGATGCAATTAGTCGAAGTAACGACATTTATCTGATTCAACCACCTTTAGTCTTTGTTCCCAATGCAGTAACTGCCAATGGAGATAATTTGAATGATGCGTTTGGTTGGGGCGATGTATTTGTTCGTGAGTTTGAAATCAAGATATATAATCGATGGGGGGAGAAGGTTTTTCAATCGAGTAATAAAAATGATACATGGACAGGTTTATACAAACAAAAAGATTTAGTTTTTAGTAATGTATATTTTTGGATTGTGAGATACAGAGGTTGGGACAATAACGTATATAACGATAAGGGAACATTAACTATAGTTAAATAATTTATCTAATTATTTTAGGTTAACTATTAGTTAAATCTGCAATAACTCCTTTTGCCCATTGAAGTGATATCTTAGCTTGTTCTTGTTTGGTCATGGATGTATTATCTAAAGTAATCGCGTCTTCAGCTTTTCTCAGTGGGCTTTCCTTTCTAGTGCTGTCTATTTGATCTCGCTCCTTAATGTTATGTAATACTTCTTTGTAATTAATATGAATCCCTTTTTTAGACAATTCTTCATATCGTCTTTTAGCTCGAACTTCTGGGCTAGCAGTCATGAATATCTTTAATTCAGCATCAGGAAAGACCTCAGTTCCAATATCTCGACCATCCATTACCACACCTTTATTTTGACCTATTTCTTGTTGTTTTTTTACTAAAAAATCTCTAACAACTTTGAGTGTGCTTACTGGACTAACATAATTTGAGACACGCATATTTCGAATTTCATGCTCGACATTGACTTGGTTTAAATAGGTTTCGTAAAATTTTTTTTCTGGATTGAATACAAAATCTATTTTAATGTTACCAAGAATTGCTGGATCATCCTTGAGTTCCTCGAGTGTTATGCATTCGTTTATTAGATATAGAGTTACTGCCCTATACATTGCACCACTGTCGATGAATAGATAGCCTAATTCTTTTGCTATATTTTTAGCAAGTGTTCCCTTGCCGCAACTTGAGTGACCATCAATAGCGATATTTATTTTAGAATCCAATATTGGTCAAACTTAAACCTATTTTTTGATTTATTGAATAGGAGGTAGATTTTAATAATCAACTGAGTGTGGTTATTTAACCTTTTTATTAAAACTCGATAAGTCTCTGGATACTGAGAAATAATTTGATGCTATTCCAGGGAAATACCCAGCACTACCATAGCCAATCATAAGTTTTTTGACTCCGATTGAGAATCCCCAGCTAAATCCGGTACTTGCTTTTCTGTTTTCAGGACCTAATTCTGCTCTTCTTTGATGGTTGTATCCTGCTCTAATTTGAAAATTATCGGAAAAAATCAATTCAGTATTGAAAATTACGTGACGCATAGCTTTTTCACCAAAAGATAAGTTTTGATTTTTAACTATTCCTGTTTCCAAGTCAATTTCTTTATTCCGAGCATTCGTATTCACATAAGAATTATTCCAACGATGAAGATTATGCAACGTAAGTGTGAATCTCAGTGGATTGTGAGCCAGTTTTTTACTAATACTAGCCTGAATATCAAAAGGTATTGATTCTCTCGGACTATCATCTGAATATCGGATAAATTGATACCCAATATTCTTTATCAAAAATCCAATATTCATTAATTTATCAGCATCTGAGTAATGACCGCCAAGATCAATGCCTCCAGCTGTACTTACATAGGCTTCATAAACGCTGTATAAAAATTTACCATTTGCACCAATTGTAATTTTATCAGTGATTTTCCGACTTAAACCAACTTGAAATGTATAATCTGTAGCATCAAACTCTCCAATAATATCTCCAGCATTATCTGTTCGAATGAAATTACCATAATCATAGAAACCAATATTAAGTGACATTGCATGAATACTGTCGATTGTTCTGCCATAACTCCCAAAACCATAATTAATGTCAGCCAAGTGGTTTGCATATGATAGTGATGCATTGTGATTCATTTGAGGATTTATAAGGGCAGGGTTTTGGAATCCAGCTGCAGGATCACGGTCAGTGTTTACTATGGATATGCCACCCAATGCTGTGTGTCTTGCATTATTTTCAATTAGTGCAAAAGCGAAAGCACTACTACCCCCAATCTGGGCGATAGATATTAGGCTGGTTGATAGGATTAAAAACAGCTGGATTACTCTCATACAGTTTACTAACGTCAAATTTATAAAATATTGATATCTTGAGGATGTTTAATTTTTTTAATCCTTCAAATGATGTGAATCACTAATTACTTTCCCGTCTTCAATGGTAATAATTCGATTTGCTTTGTCAATGACTCTCTGATCATGGGTGCTAAATACGAATGTAGTATCCTCATCTTTGTTGAGTTGTTGCATAATCTCAAGTAAGTTCTCAGAAGATTTACTATCAAGATTTGCTGTTGGTTCGTCTGCCAATACAAAACTGGGTTTGCTTGCAAGAGCTCTAGCAACAGCTACTCGTTGTTGTTGACCACCACTCATCTCATTGGGCTTTCTGAGAATTTGATCTTCTAAACCTACTGCTTTTAGAAGTTTAAGTGTACGTTCATTCCTAACATGTTTATTTTTCTTTTGTAATAACATTAAGAACTCAACATTTTCTTTTGCAGTAAGAACTGGAATTAAATTGTAGCTCTGAAAAATAAAACCAATGTGATGAAGTCGAAAATCAATAAGTTCGTTTTCAGGGAGCTGGGTGATATCAGTTCCATTAATTTTTACCAAACCCTTTGTTGGCGAATCCAAACCTCCAATAATATTTAGTAAGGTGGTTTTACCTGAACCTGATGGACCCACAATCGCTGTAAATTCACCGGGTTTTATTATTAAATTGATGTCTTGAAGTGCTTGTACCTCAATGTCACCAGATCGGTATGTTTTACAAATATTTTTTATGGTTATCATTGAATTTTAATTTGCAGTTCTTAATGTTTCTGATGGGTTTAATTTTAATGCTTTAATGGCTGGATATAGCGAGGATAAAATTGCCGTTAAAATCACAAGGATGCTAATGATATAGTAAAAACGATTTTCAACATAGGGGTATATTGTACTTTCTATTCCAACGCTTCTTAGTCCTGAGGCAGCAAAAGATAAATCAATTCCTTTTTTAGAAAATGTGTTGATAGTAATATAGGAGCAAATGAGTCCCAACGGTCCAGATAGTAGTGCTAAAAAAACGGACTCCCATATAATCATACCAAATACCTTCTTTTTATTCATTCCAATCGATAATAGCATACCCAATTCTTTTTTTCTTTCTAGAACTGCCATTAACATGGTATTGATAATTCCAAAGGCAAGAGCAAGCATGATGATTATGAGAAATATAATTAATATAAGATTCATCATTTTATCAGCATAACCTAATTCAGGAGCGATCCCTCTCCAACTATCAATTTGATGATTAGGAAATTTTGTAATTAATTCACTTCTAAAGGTTTCAACATTGGATTCATTGTTGAGTTTCACAGCAATTTCATGAACTCCTGTTAACTTGGTGTATGCTTTTAAATCTTCCATTTTTACAAAGGCATTTACTTCATCGTATAATGAATTATTCGTTTGAAAAATATCGATTACTTTGAATACGCATATTACTGACTCACCATATGAATTAATAAATGAACATTGAACAGTTGTGTTAATTTTAGCATTGAGTTTTGTAGAGAGAATTTGGCTAAGTATAATCGGAGGTTTTCTTTTGTACTTATAAAAATAGTTTCCTTGATTTAATTTTTGGTATATAAGCGTTACATTTTTTTCGTTGTTGGGAGAAATTCCGTTTAGGATTACACCGCTTGTACCTCCTGCACTTTGAATAAAACTCTCGGTCTTTATTCTCTTACTTATTCCATTTACTAATTTGGATGAATTCAAGTATGAGATTAATTCTGTTTTTTGTGGAATGGTATCATTAATTCTTGAGTATTGAAGAAAATTTGTATCGTGTATTTGTACATGACTGATATAGGTTTCTATGGCATTATTCTGCCTCATTTTACTTAAACCTGTAGCAGTACTTATAACAGCTAGCCCCCCAAATATCCCCAATGTAATAGCAATAATAACAGTCCAACTCCTGAGGCTATTCCTCCAAATATTTTTAAATGCAATTCTAATTATCATATTCGCATTGCTTTAGATGGTTGGATATTTTTGATTTTAATCAGGGTATAAAGGTTAACCAAGATGGTAATCGAAAAAACGATTAAAGCTTGAGTGATGCTTATCCATGGATTAAGTGATGTTGGTATAATTGCTTCAAACCCGAATTGTTCAACAACTTCTTGCATTTGACCACTTAAGTTGATAGGATAAAAATGGAAATAAGTAATAATTGGAAAGACCAATAACAAACCTAAAATTACGCCAGCAAGAGCCATTATAAGTGTCTCCAAGATTGCAACACGAGTAATCAATGATTTTCTCATTCCAATAGCAACAAGAACCCCAAATTCAAAATTTCGTTCTTCTGCTAACATAAGCACAGTTCCAAATAGACTAAATGTTAGAATACTGTATAATATAATTAAGACAAAAGTTCCTCCTGCACGATCTACATCGATAAGTTGTTTAAGTTCAGGCAGCATCTGTTGCCAATTCATTATCTCAAATTGGGAACTGTCTAATTTTGCTAGCATGCTTTTTTCAGCTTTTTGCCAATCATCATTTTTTGGTCCAATAATAGCACTTGTTGCCATGTTAAATATTCCAAAAAAATCCTGGGCACTTCTCAGATTCATGATAACAGTTCGCCGATTAAGATCGGGTGTCTTTAAATCTACTATTCCTATCACAGGATAAATTCCAGAGGCAATAGAGCCCTGAAAACCCTGACTCAAAAAAATAAGTGAATCTCCAATGGTAACATTCATTATTGTTTGTAATCCTTTGCCAATTAGAAGTCCGTTATTTTTATTGGATAAAAAAGAGCCAGCCGTAAGGCTGTTTTTGATTTGATTATATTCACTTTCTTTCGTTGAATTTATTCCAAGAATTACAACAGGTTTTGATTCTTTCTCATGTGATGCAAGAGCAAACCCCTCAATCCTGTGATTGAGGTATGCAATGTTAGGGTCAGCTCTTAGTGAGTCTAAATCTTCAATGTGAAAACTATTGTCAATTGTTTTTTCTTCCCAGAATCCTTTGTAATGAATTTGGATATAACCCAAATAGTTGCCAACTATATTTTTTAGCATGTTGTCATAGGCACCATGTTGTAAACTTCTCATTGTTACAGAGAATACAACAGCAAAAATTATGGAAGAGATTGTGATTATACTCCTGCGTTTATTTCTGAAAATATTTCTCCAAGCAAGTTTGAGTATCATTCAACTCTATAACAAATATTTGATGTATTAGATTTGATTATTCATATTTACTTACTGAATGTCACGAATGGAGGTGATAACATCACCGATACGAATCTGCTGAACGACATTCATGCCATTAGTTACCCGCCCAAAAGCAGTATATCTTCCATCAAGATAGGGGGTAGGGCAATGTGTTATAAAAAATTGAACCCCTTCTGTGTCCTTACCTGCAGATGCAATACCGATTGTTCCAGTTTCAAAACCTGTGTAATGACTGAACTCACCTCGCTGAGTCCAATTTAGACTGCCCCAGCCATCACCTCTAGAACACCCCCCTTGTATAACAAATTGGGGCACGACGCGATGAAAATATTTATTATCATAATAGCCATCATTCATTAATTTCATAAAATTAGATACTGTTCCGGGTGCATTATCTACAAACAATTCAATGGTGATATTCCCTTTGTTTGTTTCAATCATAATTTGTTGATCCGATGGAATTGTTTTTACAAATTCCCAATCAATGGAATGATTATATTCAGTTTTGAATGGTTCTATTTTTTCTCCACTGAGTTTTGCAATGGCATTATTTAAGTCAATGAATGTCTCAACTTGTCTTGGAAGTTCTAATTTTTGAATGGCCTCTTGACTTAATTTTAAAAGCTGGGTTTGTTTATTCAAAGTTAATTCTTCATCATTTACATCAAATATTTGATATGAGGCAAGACTTTGGAGTGCCATATTAGAATCCTGAAGTACTTGTATAATCAAGTCCCATTTATCAGAGGGGTATAATTCACAAAACTTCAAAAATGCTTCATTTTTTATCGAAAAATGAATGGTGTCAGTTGAAAGTTGAAGGATTAGAAATTGTCTAACATTTCCATCGTTGAGATGCTTTATCATTTCTGATTTGGCGTAAGCATCTTTGGTTTGATATACAGAAAGCCATTTTGAATTGAATTGTTGTTTTGCGGGTTTATTGTTAATGGATATGAATTGTCTCTTGATCGCAGGATATGGAGTTAAGCCAATCAATGAGTCTAGCGAAATTTCATATTGATTTGATGCCACTAATCGACAAGCATATGCCCCAGCAATATTGGCAATTGATTCGTAAGGATCACTAAGTAGTTGAAAGACACGTTCATTAATTAGTTTTGAATAATATCCTTTTTGACTTAATCTTAAAATTCCACAGGCCCAACCTAAACGAATAGAACTGTCTTTGTAGGATGTATTCTCGAAAATTGCAAGTGTTGAAGAGTCACCACATTTACCGATTGCCTCTATGATGTACCTTCTGTTATCATTGAATAATTCACCATCAAATGCTGATCTCAATATAGGAAGAGCTGATGGATGACCAATTTGTCCCAATGCAAAAGCTGCGGCTCTTCTTGGCATGGGATCTTGGTCTATTTGTAGCATTTGATTGAGGTATGGAATAGCTAATGTGTCTTGAATGCTTGCAAATGCCATTGCTGACGCCACACGGTGCTCTTCTTTTTTAGCTTTTAAAAAGGGGAGCAATTCAAGAGTATTTCTTCTATCCTGTAATTCATAGATTTTAATCAATCCATCATCTGAAAATTTATTTTTTGTCGTTTTGTCTTTTCGGGAGCATCCTACAATAAATAATATAATCAAAAAATAGTACTTCATGTAGTACAAATTTAAATATTAGAAGGATTATAATACTTCTCTATAACTGAAACAATTTTCATGTTGTTTAACATTGTATTTACTTTTTATCTTTGCATTATGTCAGTTTTAGAATGTGTCGATCAAGATTTTAATGATACCCTTTCATATAATGATAAAGTTGTTGTGAAGTATTTTGCAAATTGGTGTGGAAGTTGCAAGTTGTTTTCTCCCAAATACAAACGTCTGTCAAATGATGAACGGTTTTCTGGGGTTACATTTTTAGATGTAAATGCTGAGGATAATCCAGTCGCTCGAAGATTAGGAGGGGTTGATAATCTTCCTTTTTTTGCGGTGTTTAAAAATGGTAAACTTGTTGAAGGAGTAGCTACTAGCAAAGAGGATAAATTAGTTGAAATGTTAAATTTGATAGCATGAAAATTGGGGTTATTAAAAAGTTGGCTGAGAGTTTATCAATGAATGAATTGCGAGCAGCCGAAGAAGCACTTTACAATGATTTGACACTGCCAACTATGATTGAAGGTGATGACGAAGGAGAAAAATTAACCCATGTACTTGCTGCAATATTTATTCAGGAATATATTGCTGAAAATGATTCAGATCTCAAAACTGCTCTAAGGGAGTATGCAATAAAAGTTAGAAAAAGTATTTCTTAATTTATATTAACAAATGAAAAAAGGCGGTCATTGACCGCCTTTTTTTGATATTTAAAAAACTTAGTTGTTTGCTAAATAATTTGCAACACTGTCAAAGCTTTCGGACAATGCTTCTTTTCCTTTTTCCCAGTTTGCTGGACATACTTCTCCGTGTGTTTCGTGATGAACAAGAGTATCCAACACTCTTATTGCTTCATCAACATTTCTTCCAAGTGGTAAATCATTTACAAGTTGATGTCTAACAATGCCGTTCTTATCTATTAGAAAAAGCCCTCTGTACGCGATCATTGGACCATTAGCTGTTAATTCATTATTTTCATTATAATCATAATCACCAAATAGAATGCCATAGTTGGTCGTAATAGTTTTAGTTGTATCAGCAATAAGAGGATAATTTACTCCTTCTATACCACCATTTTCTTTTGCAACTTGCAACCATCCCCAATGACTTTCAACAGTATCAGTTGAACATGCAACTACCTTGCAACCCCGGTCTTCAAACTCAGTTAATTTTGCTTGAAAAGCGTGTAATTCAGTTGGACATACAAATGTGAAATCCTTAGGGTAAAAGAAAAGAATTACATAATTTTTACCTTCATATTGATCTAGTGAGAAATTTTCTACAATTTCTTCTCCGTTAATAACTGCTCCGGCACTAAAATGGGGAGCTTTTCTTCCTACAAGTACTGACATAATTTTAATTTTTAATAATTATGCTGCAAAGATAAGATTAGATTTTCAGATGTTTATCTAGATTTTGAATATCATCATAGATATTTCTAATCAAACGACAAAGAATTATAATCCAGCGTAATGGTTCCTGTATTCTTGGGCTTTTTTAACATACACTTCCGCATTTTGTTTGATGTTTTCTTCCTCCTTTTTTGTTATAGTTCGAACGACTTTTGCAGGAGACCCTAGAACAAGAGACCTAGGAGGTATTACAGTTCCAGATGTGACAAGAGCATTGGCTCCAATAATTGAGAATTCACCAATCTTAGCGTCATTAAGAATTGTTGCATTCATACCAATTAAAACATGGTTAGCTAATTGAGCACCATGCACAATGGCACCGTGTCCTATAATACATGTTTCCCCAATGATAGTTGGTTGCCCAGGATCACAGTGGATTACAGCATTATCTTGAATATTGGTTTGTGCACCAATTGATATCTGATCGCTATCTCCACGAAGTACAGCTCCAAACCAAACACTTGCATTGTCTTTCAGCGAAACATCCCCTATGACTGTGGCTGAAGGAGCTATGAAAACATCTTTACCTAGGATAACTTGATTTAATTTCATTCGATACGAATAGCTGTTTGATAAAAATTATTGGCTTCACCTAGCACTCGATAATTGATATAGTAGGAGTCTACCCATACTTTAAATGCTTTGAACTCATCTAATGGCACATTAAATTCATCGAATATCAGTATGTCTCCAGGTTTGAGATAAGGCGATAATGATGTGAGCACAAATAATGTAGAAGAAAACAGGTCAGCATCTAGATGAATTACCTTTCTTTTATGTCCTGTGTAATTTTCTAAAAATTTAGGCAAGGTAACTTGGAATAGTCCCTGATGAAATTGATGTCTGTTGTCATCTATCTTCGGTTGTTGGTTATTACTTGACATGTCACCCTTTTTGAAATGTCCCCAATCCTCTGGTAATCCAGTGAAGGTGTCAAAGCCATTAAATTGAGCTTTTATATTGTGAATATGGGCTATCCACCACTTAAATGAAGTCCCCTTGGCTACTCCAAATTCAAGGTAATCTATTTCATCGTCTAATGATTGGGTTTCAATCAAATAGCTATACAGACCCTCTCTTAATTTAGAATTGAATCCATTATAAGGAAAGGAGGTATATCCTACATTCCTATTTTTTCTAATCCACTTTGATAATAAGCTTATATATCCTAGTTTAATTAAGAGTTTTGCAGGAATAAACCGATGAATTCCAATACGCAGAAAACTTCTTTTGAGATAACGAATAAATACTAGCTTGCTTTTCATCATGAGTTTAGGTTGAATTGCGAATTTACTTAAATTAATTCTCCCTTTTTCGCTTCCAACGTTTATGAGTCCATAACCAAAATTCTGGTTGTGTATTAATCTGCTTTTCTAAGGTAGATGTATGCAATTCTGTAATTTCTCCATCTTTTGTATTTTGAGGTGTGTCTGTTAATACGGATAATTCAGCAGTATAAATTCCTCTTTCCTTCTTGATAATTGAGCAGAAGATCACAGGTAAATTATACTTCTTTGCGAAGCGTTCTGTCCCAAGGGCTAATGCTGTATCTTGATTCATAAAATTAGTCCAATGAACATTTTTGCTGTAAGTTGGACTTTGGTCTGCACCAAATATAGTCATTCGTGGTGTTTTGTTTTTTTCATTATAATACCTAGATACTTCCCTGGTATTGTTCATCCTTAACCCAAATTTACTTCGTGAAGATTTCATTTTTTTATCAAAAAATGGATCACTCAACTTGGTGTAAATACCCACGCAATCGTGGGGCACTATTTGGTTTATTCCCACAGCTAAGATTTCCCAATTGTTATAATGTCCACCTACTAAAATTAAATCTTTCCCCTGATCGAAATAGGTTTGAAGAATTTGTGGATTTTTTAAATGAAATCGTCGATTAATTTGTTTTTGAGAAATACTAAATAACTTTATGCTTTCAATAATTATATCACTTAAATGATTGTAAAATTTTCTAGCTATAAATTTTATCTCTTTCTTATTTTTTTTTGGAAATGAATTTTTGAGATTATTAATCACCACCTTTTTACGATATGGAATGATGTAAAAAAATAGAAAGGAAACCGCATTAGAAATACCATATACTATGAAATATGGTAGTAATGATAAAGGTTTTACAATTAGATAAAAAAGAATTCTACTCACACTACGAAAATAAATAATTATTGATGTGGGTCTATCTTTTTAGGTTAGCTGATATTATGTAAGGGCTGCATTTCTTGCACGTTTTCGTTCGTGTTCTTTGAGGTGGATTTTTCGTAGTCGTATGTTATCAGGGGTTACTTCTACATATTCATCTGCTTGAATATATTCCAATGCTTCTTCAAGTGTGAATATCTGTGGTGGAATTAATTTGATTTTTTCATCTGCTCCACTAGATCTTACATTACTCTGTTTTTTTGCCTTAGTAAGATTTACAACAACATCGCCTGGTCTGGAGTGTTCTCCTACTACTTGGCCCTCATATATTTCTTGATTTGGTGTTACAAAAAATTTACCACGATCTTGGAGGTTATTTAATGAGTATGGGATGGCATTTCCGTTTTCCATACTAATTAATGAACCATTAATTCGTTGAGGTATTTCTCCCTTATGCTCTTGAAATTCTTTAAACCTGTGTGATATGATTGCTTCGCCTTGAGTGGTTGTGAGTAAGGTATTACGAAGTCCTATTATACCTCGGGAGGGTATCTCAAATTCCAAATGCATGACATCACCCTTTGGTTCCATGGTTAACATGTTTCCTTTTCGAAGAGATACAAATTCAATTACTTTTCCACTATGATGCTCTGGTACGTCTATGGTGAGTTCTTCAATAGGTTCACATTTCACACCATCAACTTCTTTGATAATAACACGAGGTTGTCCAATTTGTAATTCATACCCTTCTCTTCTCATGGTTTCAATAAGGACAGCCAAGTGAAGAACACCCCTTCCATATACTAAAAAGGAATCTGCACTTGAAGTCTCTTTCAATTTCATAGCTAAATTTCGTTCGAGTTCCTGCTCAAGTCTATCTTTAATATGTCTACTGGTAACATATTTTCCTTCTTTTCCAAAAAACGGGGAATCGTTGATTGTAAAAAGCATACTAATGGTAGGTTCATCTATGGTAATTGATGGTAGGGCTTGTGGCTCGTCTATATCAGAAATAGTATCTCCAATTTCAAATCCCTCTAGTCCAGAAATTGCACAGATATCACCAGCATTTACAACATCAACTTTTATTTTAGCTAGTCCATCATACAAAAAGAGTTCTTTTACCTTACCTTTAGCAACGGTGCCATCTCGTTTTACGAGAGCAACTTGTTGATTCACTGAAATTTGACCTCGTTTGAGTTTACCTATTGCGATTCTACCAGTATACTTACTAAAGTCAAGAGACGTAATCATCATTTGTATATTTCCTTCTTCTTGAATAGGTGGTGGCACATGTTCCAATATAGCGTCCAACGCAGCAAACATGTTATCTGTTGGCTTTTGCCAGTCCAAACTCATCCATCCGTTCTTTGCACTACCATAAACAGTTACAAAATCAAGCTGCTCCTCACTAGCATCAAGGGCAAACATCAAGTCAAATACTTTTTCATGCACCTCATCAGGTGTACAATTTTCTTTATCAACTTTATTAATTACCACAACTGGTTTAAGCCCAGCTTCTAGTGCTTTCTGAAGAACAAATCGAGTTTGAGGCATGGGGCCTTCAAATGCATCGACTAGAAGAAGAACCCCATCTGCCATATTCATGACACGTTCTACTTCACCGCCAAAATCACTGTGACCTGGAGTATCTATAATGTTTATCTTAGTGTCTTTGTACTTGACAGATACATTTTTAGATAAAATAGTTATTCCACGTTCTTTTTCTAAATCATTATTGTCCATTACCAGCTCTCCTGGTTTTTCGTGATCCTTAAAAAATTTACAGGATTCTAAGATTCTGTCGACTAATGTTGTTTTACCGTGGTCAACGTGAGCAATGATTGCTACGTTTCTAATGTTTTGCATAACGCTTTTTCGAAAAATATGGTGCAAAGGTAGTTCTTATTACCATAGATTCTATTACTTGAAATAGATATACCTTAGTCGTTGTCCTTTATAATGGGTAATTGGCTATCTGTCTAGTTAAGAGTTATTTAATTATGACTAAAATCATATCTAAAGTTGTCCTAAATCATGAAATTAAAGAAGAAATAGATGGAAAATTAATTGGATTTTTCCATACAATTCAAATCAAGTAGGGGGTGTGATCTTATATATTTTGATTGTCCTTGAGATATAGATGTAATAGCTGAATGCGTTTTGAGAAGTAGGAAAGATAATAATGTCTAAAACACTATTATCTGTAACTTTAGGATGTTACGCCATTTTGAAGACTTGGACGTAAACCGTGTTTAGCTTCACTCTCTTAGCAGAAGAACAACACTGGAGTTTTAAAAAATACCCTAGTATGTATTTATTTTAATTCGCTTAGTTAATTCATCAACATCAGACTTGAACTTTTTATCAGTATCAATTAAGTCATTGACTGTTTGGCATGCGTGAATCACTGTAGAGTGATCTCTTCCTCCAAAGTACATTCCAATGTTTTTGAGAGAAGCTTGAGTCAATTGTTTTGCGAAGAACATTGAAATTTGTCTTGCTTGCACTATTTCTCTTTTTCTAGTTTTTGATTTCATTAGATCCACACTAACACTAAAATAATCGGAAACTAACTTTTGGATAAATTCTATAGAAATTTCACGAGAAGAATTCTTAACAAAATTCTTCATCATTTTCTTGGTCATATCCAAATCAATTTCTTTCCTGTTAAGAGAAGCCTGAGCAATTAAGGATATAAGTGCACCTTCAAGTTCTCGAATATTGTTGTCTACTTTATTGGCAACGTATTCGATAACCTCTGGAGCAAACTTGATGCCATCTTGATACATTTTTTGCTCTAAAATTGAGATTCGTGTATCAAAATCAGGGTTTTGAAGATCAGCGGAAAGCCCCCATTTAAAGCGAGATAAAAGTCTCTCATCAACATCTTTTAAGTCCTTAGGTGCTCTGTCTGATGTTAGTATAAGTTGCTTACCATTCTGATGTAGACAGTTGAAAATTTGGAAAAATATTTCTTGTGTTTTTTCTTTCTTGGCAAAGAATTGAACATCATCAACAATAAGAACATCAATCATCTGATAGAAGTGAAGAAAGTCATTGTAATTACCGTTTTTTGCACTATCAACATATTGATTTATGAACCGCTCAGAGGAGACATATAGTACAGATTTATTACTGGATATTTCTTTGATTCGGTTTCCTATAGCATGAGCTAGATGAGTTTTACCAAGTCCAACACCTCCAAAAATCATTAGAGGGTTGAAAGCTGTACCCCCAGGTTTGTTGGCCACAGCATAGCCTGCTGACCTCGCTAGGCGATTACACTCACCTTCTATGAAATTATCAAATGTGTAAGAAGCATTAAGTTGAGAGTCAACATTTAGCTTTTTTAAACCTGGAATAATAAACGGATTGTGTATATTATTTGATAGGTTGATAGGCATTCCCATTTCGTTCCTGTTGTTGTGTGTCACGTTTCGGGTTGGCATATTCACAGTATATGGTCTGTTGCTACCTGCATTTGAGTTATCTACTATGACATTATATTCTAGTTTTGAACCAGGACCTAATTCCTTTTCTAGTGTTTTTTTGAGTAGAGCTACATAATGCTCTTCGAGCCATTCATAGAAAAATTGACTTGGAACCTGAATAGTTAAAACTTTTTCTTCAAGTTTTATCGGTTTGATAGGAACAAACCAAGTTTTAAAACTTTGTGGGTTGACGTTATCTTTTATCGTCTGAATACATTTTTTCCACACAGTTTCATGTTGTTCACTCATTTAATTTTTAGTTTTTTAGTTTTTTAGGTTGATTAATGTGTTCTAGATGCTTATCCTTTGAATACTCTCGCAAGTTGGGGTAAAAAAAGTTTCTAAAAAAATATTTTTAGTATTGATTTTATGAAATTTTTTTATATGAATAATTTTGTAATTTTACAATGCCAAAGCTATCATACTCATAATCAATACGTCCCATGTTAAGACCAGCCCAACCCGTTTGGTTAATAAAAATATTTTCATGAGTTTGATTTTTAATCTTTTGTGGAGATTTCATAAAAGTGTGCGTATGACCACCCAATATTAAGTCAATATATTTTGAATTTTTTGCCAATAAAATATCACTGACTTTATCAGATTTGTATTCATATCCCAAATGCGAAAGGCAAATAACCAGGTGGCAGCCCTCGGACTTGAGTTTTTTTGCCAGTTGATTAGCTTTTTTAATTGGATCATGATAAACAATATCCCCATAAAGATTTTTTGGAACGAGCCCGTCTAATTCTATTCCAATTCCAAAAATCCCTATTTTAAATTTACCTTTTTTAACAATGTTGTATGGCTTTACTTTACCATCCAACAAGGTGTTTTTAAAATCGTAATTAGCACATAAAAACCGAAAGTTAGCATGAGGAAGTTGTTTATCAAGTCCTTCAATTCCACCGTCAAAATCATGGTTGCCTAGTGTGGCGAAATCATAACCCATTTCGCTCATTAATTTGAATTCAAGTTCACCACCATATTGGTTAAAGTAAGGTGTTCCTTGAAATATGTCACCACTGTCGAGCAATAAAACATTTTTGTATTTTGATCGTATTTCTTGGATTATGGCAGCTCTTCTTGAGGCACCACCCATACTAGGGTGTTTTTTGTGATTAGCAGAAAATGGATCAATATGACTATGCCAATCATTGGTGTGTAAAATCACTAAACGTTCATTATCTATACCCCACGATGTAAAGGATGTGACAGATAATCCAGCGGATATTAATCCAGCTTTCTTGATGAATTCTCTTCTATTCATAGTTTACGCTCATTAAAGTTTAAAGGCAAAGGATTGTGTAACCTCACATAGTCAATGAGTCCATCTCGTATTTTAATATTTGTATCCCAGCGTTGAATAGCTTTAGCTAAAAATTGATATCCGTCACCACCATTTGCCATGTAATCATTAATAGCGATGTGATAATAAGGCTTATTAGGGTTATTAAGATTTTGGAATCCCTTTGAAAGAGGTTCTCCGCCCTTATTTATGATGTGATTTTGAAGTTCTTGAGCAATACCAGAAGGAATTTTCAGAATAGTGATTTGATTTTCAAAAGGCATTAATTCATAAATTTCGCCAAGAGTTATGAAGCCAGAATCCAGTGTGCTGCGAATCCCTCCATAGTTAAGTACACAAAAATCAACATTATATCCTGCTTTTTTTGAAGCATATAAAATTGCGTCTGTCATTATGTTACCCAAGGCACTACTCGGTTTTTGTTTTTCGATAAATGTGGGACAATATCCAATAACCTGATTCATAACTGAATCTAATTGTTTGGCATACGGTTCAATAATTTGATCAATTATTTTATTGTTTTCGTAGGTAGGCTTAATAGAAATATTAGGTGAAATATGAGGGTAAATTTGATGATTAGTTTGACATTGGGTAAACAAAACCATCGTCAAAATAAAAAAACTTTTTGACCAAATAGGCATTTCAACAAATCTATACAATATGCTTATTTTAATTATCAAAAATCGAAAAAAATACCTCGTTGGTAGAAGTTTTGATATTGTGGTATGAGATTGACTTACTTTGAAGTACAATTTGTGAACATTTTCCAGAATATCAAAGAAGCTTTTACTTCAATTAGAACCAATGTAACTCGTACGGTTATCACTTGCTTAATTATATCTTTTGGTATTATGGCTTTGGTTGGGATTTTGACTGCTATTGATGGAATTGAAAGCAGCCTAGTGAAAAACTTTAGCTTTATGGGTGCGAATTCATTTAATATTCAAAACCGATCTTCTGGTTTTATGCTTGGAAGAAACAAAAAACGTGTATATTATAAGTCAATATCTTATAAACAAGCATGTGAGTTTAAAGATCGATTTGAGCAAGATGCGACAGTTTCCATTAATTCGAATAATTCATGGACTGCTACTGCTAAACATCGTTCAGCTAAAACAAACCCTAATTCATCTATATTGGGAGGAGATGAGTCCTATCTGCGTGTTGCTGGATATGAACTAAACAGTGGTCGAAATATAGCAGTAAGTGATATCGAAAGAGCATTACCGGTTGCTGTTATTGGCAAAGAAATCAGAGAAACATTATTTGGTAGTCAAGATTGTTTAAATCGGTTTATACGTGTTGGCGGAGTTAAATTAAAAGTAATTGGTTTGTTATCTGAGAAGGGAGGAGCTTTTGATTTTGGTGGAGATCGTATAGTTCTTATTCCGGTATCTTTGGCAAGAGTCAAGTTCTCTCGCCCAAATTTGAGTTACAACATTGGAGTTTCTGTCGAGGATGTGAATGGTATGGATGCCATGGTTGATTATTCAAATGTTATTTTTAGACAGGTTCGACGTTTAAAAGTTAAAGAAGAACCAAATTTTAGCATCATCAAATCAGATAGTATTTCAAAGGCATTGCTGGAAAATCTTAGTTTGATTTTGCTTGGGGCTATTTTCATAGCTGCAATTACATTGGTAGGAGCAGCTATCGCTCTAATGAATATTATGTTAGTCACAGTCACTGAACGTACCAAAGAGATAGGAACACGAAAAGCTATAGGAGCAAGAAGTTCGACTGTTCTCAATCAATTTATTATCGAAGCAATTACCATATGTCAGATTGGTGGATTAGGTGGAATAGTTCTTGGTCTAGCCATGGGAAATTTAATTAGTAATTATATTGGTGGGACTTTCATAGTTCCCTGGCGGTGGATTTTGCTGGCATTAGGTGTATGTACCATGGTAGGGTTGAGTGCTGGTATTTGGCCAGCTCGTAAAGCTGCACGAATTAATCCAATTGAAGCACTTCATCATGAATAAAAAAAATCCCGACTTCGGTCGGGATTTTAGCATTTATTCAAAAGAATAAAGTATAATTACTCTTGTATTACATCTACATCAATTTCCACAGATACTTCTTTGTGGAGGTTAATTGATGCTTTGTAAGCTCCGATGTTTTTCATGTCTGGAGCAGATATTTTTCGCTTATCTACTTCAAAACCACGATCAGCCAAACTCTTAGCGAGTTGGAGTATAGTTACTGAACCAAATATCTTTCCATTCGAACCAGCTTTGGTTGGAATAGTGATTTTAATGTCTTTCAGTTTTGCTGCTTGAGCTTCTGCATCAGTTTTTACTTTCGCTTGTTTGTGAGCAGCCTGTTTCACATTCTCATTTGCCATTTTAATAGCAGATGGAGTAGCAATTGTAGCTAGCCCTTGAGGGATTAGGTAGTTTCTACCGTATCCGTTTTTCACTTCAACGATATCATTCTTATCACCAAACCCTTTAACATAATTTTTTAATATCACTTTCATTTTATTTTGAATTAGGGGTTTGAATTATTTCATTTCATCTGCAACATATGGCAATAATGCAATGTGTCTGCATCTTTTGACCGCTACTGCGACTTTTCTTTGATACTTTAACGATGTTCCTGTAATTCTTCTAGGTAGAAGTTTCCCTTGTTCGTTGATAAATGCCATCAAAAAGTCAGGATTTTTATAATCAATGTACTTAATGCCACTTTTTTTGAAACGACAGTATTTCTTTGGTCGTACAATGGGAGTTCTAGTATATCTTTTTCTTTTTGCCATCTTATGATTACTCCACTTCGTTAGTTATTGATTTTACCTTAGCTTCTTCCATAGGAGTAACTTTTGCAGCAGATTTTGCAGCTGGGGCTTCTTCTTTTTTAGGCTTTGGTTTGTTAAATTCTCCGTTTCTTCTTCTTTCGTTGTACTTCACTGCATGCTTGTCAAGTTTAGTAGTAAGATAGCGTAAAACTTGCTCATCTCTTCGATAAGCGAGTTCAAGTTTATCTACAATCTCTGCGTCAGCATCTGCAGCAAATTCGAAAATCTGATAGAAACCAGTTGTTTTTCTTTGAATCGGATAGGCCATTTTAGTAAGCCCCCAATTTTCTTTGTGGATGAGCTCTCC
>MDSX01101898.1_pt1 | contig 29390 bp, 23 predicted proteins | sample 811141 | NCBI WGS metagenome assembly MDSX01 (sample SAMN05326642, study PRJNA326480) | marine metagenome | isolation source: seawater | place: Atlantic Ocean: South East | collected 2010
AGGCCGCGGTCGCATCGTGCACCAGTACCGGCCAGCGCCCCAAAAGATACTGCAGCGCGGCTCTCATCCGGTCAAGCCAAGATCGTTCCATACTGATGTTAGGTCTCTACCTTTTCAGGAGTTCTTGCGCTGGTCCGGATTGCGAACATTGCGTATCCGAGGAGCATAACAAGCACCGCCACAAAGAACCATAGCGCTCGATCCGGTCTCCAGACCGTCAGGGAAGCCAGAAACGCCGCGACAAGAGCCATTATTCCCATGAGGATAGAGACATTGCCATGACTCCAGCCCGCCAGAATCAATTTTTGATAAAGATGTTCCCGGTGCGCCTGCGTAATTCGTTCTCCCCGGAGCAGTCGCCAAATCAGGGTCAGCGTTGCATCAAAGACAAATACCGCAAACAGGATCAGGAACGCTTCAAGCGGAAAGCCGAGCCGGGTCACCCCGATCAAACCCATCACACCAAACCAGGCTCCCAACGCCAGGCTTCCCACGTCGCCCATAAAAACCCGGGCGGGAGACCAGTTAAACCAAAGAAATCCGAGGCAAGCCCCCGCTACTGCGGCATTAACCAATGCAAAAAACTCTTGGCCATCAGTCGCGAACCAAACGGTCAGCACGCCGCTCGCAACGAGACTCTGAACACCTGCGAGGCCATCTGCGCCATCCATAAAATTGAACAGGTTGATCAACCAGAAAATGCCTAAAGCCCCCACCAGAACCAGGACCCCATAGGACAAGTCGTACTCCTGCCCAAAAATCAGTACGGGTTGATCGCCAAGCGTTCCCACAGCAAGCAGAGCGGTTAACACGAGACCTGCCAAAAGGCGAACGCCGACACTCAGATTGAAGCGGTCATCCAGAAATCCCATTCCAGCAATCGCTGTTAACGATGCAAGCGTGACCAGTGTGAGTTCAGTATTTCTTATTCCTTGAAGATGTCCCAGCGCTGCCACGATGGCCACAGCAACAAAAATGGCCAGGCCGCCGCCCCTTGGCACTACGTGCTGATGGAGGCCCCGCGACGAGGGGATGTCTTTGCTCAACAGAATGCTGTCTTTCCGCAGTAACCAGAAAAGGATCGCAGCCGTCAGCGCTAATGCTGTTAGCGCGATAAGGAAATTTTCGCCCATCATCGAACTCGTTTTACGTCACCGACTTAATGAACCCTAGGGGTAGAAACGCCTGAAAACCTGAAGTTGCAAAGCGAACGCCTCCTCACTGGAAAAAAGAAAGTCCTGTTCGAGGCGACTCATGAAGTCCTTAGGCACTTCCCTAAACCAAGGCAGCCAATGGACGAGGGAAAAGAGCAGTTCGGCGACTCCTCGCCGACAGTACAGTTTGATCCCGCCCACACATGCTGCCGCTTGCGTGCGCTTCACCATGTCTGTGAAAGACACGGCTTCGCCTCCAGCCAAATCAACACGAATAGGCTTGTTTTTGCCGATTGTCGTACGCTTTCCTCCTGGTTGGTCTGGGTCCTGAGTTGTTTGTTCCTGATTCGCTAACTCCAGACACAATAAAGATATCGCCCATTCTGCAATGTCATCGCAGTGAATCGGCTGGCGACTGCCCCGAGCGAAATTGATATTAAGCTTTATTCTTAATATTCTCGTTATGATTTTGATTTTATTTATATTTCTATTTCTCCGCCCACCATAGATTAGGGTCGGCCGGATAATAATCGTCCACCCCGAAGCCTCAGATCGCATTCGACCAACCCCATCCTCTCCCGCGCAAAGCTTCGACACGATTGCCTGCGAGCCCCTCTCAGCAGACTCCTGCTTTGTGACGGCGCTCGTGGAACTCAACACCACCCAGGGTGCTTCCCGGCATGATGAGTTGCTCAAAAAATCAGCATACCCTGGGAGTTCCCAAATCGGACAGACGCTTACTATCCCCACTACATTAAAACGTGCGCCAACGCGGTTTCTGGCCAACAACTCTGGGTGGACCGTGATCGCGCCCGGAGGCAACCTGACTCCCCCAGGGTTTCGGGAGACGTTTACGGTATTTTGGCCACAAGCGTTGAGTCGGGCGTTAAACGCGTCCCCAAGATCACTCCTCGCGCCAAACAACATCACCACAGGGAGCTTGCCCGAGAGCATCTGCCCTACCTTGATTAGGTCATTGTCGTTAACTTGCGTAGCAGGGAATCGAACTCTCCTGTTTTTAAACCTAGAACCCCAGGCGGCGACCCCTACGGCCAACTTGAGCGCTGCCAGGACTAGGATCCTGACAACTCGGGACGCTTTCCCCGGGGAGCCATATTTATCCAGATATCGCGCAAGACCTGCGTGCTTGTGCTGCAACAAAAAACCCTGCGTCACGACGCCGGAGGCTCCCTGAAAGTGAAACACAGGCGCGTCGGGGACGAATCCGATTTTCCACCCCGCATCTCGCACCCTTCTACAATAATCAAGATCTTCGAAGTGTAGAAAAAATCCTTCGTCAAAGCCCCCAATTTGCTGATGTACCTGCCGGCGAACGATCATACAGGCGCCCGAAACCGCATCAACATAAGCAGGCATGCTTGGCAATGGCTCATAGTGCCGATCGAAAGTTGGAAATATCGGGGTTGGCACAATCGAACGAACCGCCTTGCCGCACGATCGTAGCAATGTCGGGTCGTAGCGTCTGCTTCCGGCTTGCTCACGTCCCTGAAAATCAAGCAACAAGCCGCCACACAACGCGCTCTCAGGATGGGTCGTCAGGTACTCTGACATCCTTTGAAATGTCCCGTCTGGGACAAACGCATCAGGGTTGAGGAAGACGATTAACTCGTTTCGGGCCCTGGCCGCTCCTATGTTCGCCGCAGTCCCGAAACCAACGTTTCTACCTAACTGGATGAAAGTCACGCCATCGCGATCACTTACCAGCGCCGCGCTTGAATCAGAAGAACCGTTATCCACGACAATAAGTTCTGAATCCGGCGTCAAAGAAGTTAGGAGCGCGGATGTGGTCGCCTCAAGAAAGGCGCCAGAGTTAAAGTTGACGACGACTATCGAGAAATGGGACACCGTACCGTTTCCGACCTATGCGCCTCAATCTTCACCCATTTAAGCACGCGCCTTTCCTTTAGGACTCCCGGCCACCATAGGTATGCCGGATCTCGTAAATCGGTTTATCCTGGGACTCGTGATAGGTCCTTGTCTGAAGCTCGGCAAGCAAACCCACAGTAATAAATTGTAGGCCTACCAAGGTAAGAACGATACCTGCCAGCACCGCTGGCCGGCCTGCCAACGCGAGCCCGAGAAAGACACGCTCAATAAAAAGCCAGCTTAGTATTCCACCGCCAGCGACGGTGCACGCCATGCCGATACTGCCGAAAAACTGGATCGGCCGAGCAGAATATCCCATCAGAAATTTGACCGTCAGCAGGTCAAGCAAGACCCGGAATGTGCGGGATAATCCATACTTCGACACCCCGGCAGTCCGCGGATGATGCCCCACTTTTACCTCGCTCATCCGGACACCATACCAGCTTGCAATAGCCGGAATGAAACGGTGCATCTCTCCATAGAGGCGCAGGTTCTTTGCAACATCCCGACGCATGGCCTTTAGGGTGCAACCATAATCGTGAAGCTTGACATCCGTGGTAGTAGAAATCAGCCAGTTGGCTGCGCGTGAGGGCAGCAAACGCAGCCACAATCCGTCTTTGCGTTCATGACGCCACCCGCAAACGAGGTCCATACCACGATCAATCTCTTGAAGCAGCATCGGGATGTCTTTGGGATCGTTTTGTCGATCGGAATCCATCGTTACGATAACTTCCCCGTTGGCTGTGCGTAGCCCGGCAGCGAGTGCCGCGGTTTGTCCAAAATTACGGCGAAACTCGATGACTACTACCGAAGGATGCGCCCTCTGCAGACTGGTGAGCACGTTCAAAGACTGATCCGTGCTGCCATCATCTACGAAGATGATCTCGTACGATCTTCCGGTTTCCTCGAGCGCCACGATAATATCCTTGGTGAGCGGTTCCAAATTATCCGCTTCATTGAAGACAGGGAGGATGACTGATACGGCGGTAGTGGGCATGATGTGAGTTCCCCTGAGGGGCGAAAATGAGGGCTCTGCTAAGTGTCGTTTAGCGGACGAGCCAAGACCTCCTCAGTGTCCAGGCGAAAAAGCCGATTGTAGTACGGGTCACCCTGGCTGAGGGCCTCGCTGTGACGTTTTCTGAACACATCAACCTCTTTGTTGAACCGAGCTTTCTTTTCCGGGGTATCTTCATAACCCCGGCTTACAGATTCGTGATGATAGGCCTTTGCATACGGCGTAAAAATATTCAGCAGCCCCTGGCTTCGCAATCGCAGGCAGAAATCCACATCGTTACAGGCGACTTTAAACGAACGCTCGTCGAACCCTTCAACTGCAGCGTATAACTCGCGTTTCACCATCATCATCGCACCAGTGACGGCAGATACATTCTGAACATTGTGGAGTCTATTGAGGTAACCCGAATAACCTCCCTCAACATGTTTATGAGGATGCCCTGCATAGTTGCCGATGCCAATAGCGATCCCGGCATGCTGAATCGAGTCGTCTGGATAAAACAACTTGGCACCCACAGCGCCGACCTCCGGCCGTTGAGAGTGTTCCAGCATCGCGTCGAGCCAATCGTTGTTAATCACCTCAATGTCGTTGTTCATAAGAACGACATGCGCTGCCTCAGAATTCTGCACACCAAAATTGACGATTTGGGAAAAATTAAACGGCACGTCCAATGTTGCAAAACGCACATGGCTGTTTTCTGATTCATATTGGGACATCAATTCGTGGGACAACACTTCTGCGCTTCCATTATTTACGCCGAGAATTCGGTAGTGCGGATAGCGAGTCCTGGAAAGCAGTGCATCAAGGCATTTGCGCAGCATAAGCGGTTGATCACGAAAGGGGATCACGATCTCCACCGTGGGTTGACCCAAAATCTTGCGTCTGGCGCGAAAAAAATGAGGCCCATTGGCGGTCAGCACCTCGCCGTCAATACCACGGCGAACCAGCGCCTCTGAAAGGGCCTTGCACCCCCGCATGTGAGCCAAAGGCTTAGCACCAGTATCAAGACTCGTCGACTGCGTCGACTGCCGCCAGTGGTACAGAGGCTCGGCGATATGTGCCACCCGATTCGTTTTCTCCGTCAAACGCAGGAGCAGATCGTAGTCTTGTGCTCCATCAAATTCTGGCCGCAATCCTCCGACCTCATCGACCAGTTCCTTCCTGACCACCAACAGATGCGTGATGTAGTTGTGACATAGCAGCAGATCAGGGGAATAATCTGGTTTAAGGTGTGGTAGGCCAAAATAGCCGTCACGCTTTTCCTTTGTCCTGTCGCTGAAAGTTGTTTCGTCGGTATAGACGACATCCGCATTGTGCCGAACGATTTCTTCAGCCACCTTCTGAAGGGTAGTGGGTGCGAGCATGTCGTCATGATCCATGAACGCGACATATTCGCCGTGTGCACCGTCAACTCCCATCTGGGTGGCAACTGAGATGCCAGCACTCCTCGTGAGCTGAATCTTGGTAACTCTAGGATCATCCAGGTTGTCTAAAAATTCCCGCGTACCGACATCTGTGGAGCCATCATTCACCAGGACCAAGTGCCAACTTGAATAGGACTGTCCCCGCACCGAATTGACCGCATCCGCCAGCCAAGCCTTGGGCGTATTGTGAACCGGAATAATGACCGAGATTAAGGGTCCGCCAGGAACGCGTGCGGTAACAACGTCGTTTAGTATTGTTCCTGACTCATTAAGATGCGAAAAGCGCTCCGTTGGAGGAACAGGCTTCTGAGCCAGCTGCTCAATGGCACTCAGGTTTCTCGCCTCATCCTGCGTTTTTCGCCATCCAAAAACTACTTTGCGAAGCAATTCCGCAACCCGCCAGGCCTTAGATGACTTTAAGAGCTCCAGTTCTGCAGTTCGCAGGTGTGCGACATCTCTAAGATGCTCTACCTCCTCCTGCAATTCACTCACTCTCTGGGAAAGCCCTTGCAACGCGTCTTCCTTATCCCAAAGCCCGTCAATCAATCTTCTCTCCGCATCCCGTCCATAGATCATTTCGGGCCATACCACCTTGACGTCCACTCTAACGGTCTGGTGGGGGTCGACTTGATACCCGGTCTCAGACAGCGGGAACTCTATGCCCGCCGGATTTTCATCCCGCGGGTGCGCGTAGACCGCTCCGTTTTCTGATCTCGTCAACCCCTTCGAGAACCCACGGACTTCTGGCGCGCTTTTCAGCGCTAAGATATTGCTGACCTTTCCGCGTTCGACACCTGCTATCTCAAGTGAATCAATACGCGCTTCTCCAAGCCAACTTGGAAATAGCAAGGTGAATCGCTCAAGAAACACATCCGGCGCATTAAATTGAAACTGCAGGTCGCAACCTATCCTTGCGGTGCTCACGGGGAACGGAATCAAAACCCGACCAGTCCTCCCACAAGTGGATTTGAAAACACCGACTACTTCTACCCAATCGGAATCCCCAAAACGGCGTTTCAGTAAAGTGGAGACCTGCACCACGCCAAACGAAGCCAGAGTCGCACTTCTGAATAACTGCTCAAAGTGCTCCAAATCATCAACGGCCTTGTCACAATCTACGCCGACGAGATTGCAGGCCAGTTCCAGGAATTCCCTAAAAGAACCAGCACGGTTCCGCACGGGCGGAATTCTGTCCAATCGGAGCGCGTTTCTGGCAAGAAAGTAGACTATCCCACGGCAAAACGCTGTCTCAATGCTCAGCAACTCTGGCCGGCAGTCCCACTCCTGATCGATTGGAATAATCTGTCCCTCGCAGTCCTGCAACAGGTTATCTGGATTTAGATCCACCTCAAACCGCTCATTTGGCTTGAACCGTGTCTGCAAAAAACTGAAGTAAGCCGAAAGCAGATGCTTGAAGTCAGTCTCTGCATCTTTTTGAAGGGCAGACAGCCAGAGAGCTTCGATTGCGGGACCGGTGTGGTAGGGTTCAGAGTCCCGAATGTGCTGAAAATCCGCGGCTGCCTTTTGGGAGACGTGTTCGTGCTGACTTTCCCTGAAGATCGGCCGCCGCTTGACCATTGATTGGTCGCGTCGTTTTAGGGTTTCAGTCCAAAACTCCCTAAGGCGTGGACCCACGGACTGATGGATAAAATCTACGTCTACCGGACCGCGTCCCGCTCGGTCTCGTCTCCATAGAATCTGGATTCTGGAAACCTCCTGAAGCGGAAACCTTTGATACTCTTCATAGAGTGACCATACCTCTCTTATTGGAACCGAGCCAGGAAGACGAGGGGTCCCAAGTTCATCGACATAACCGGCAAGATGCTTCCATGCTCCGGGGCTCTCGTGCAGAAAGTTCTCACGGATCAGCACTTTTGGGAAATCCGGACTCGGAAACACCAAAACTGATTCTCGACAAAAAGAGTTATCTTCAAAGTTGCTAGTAGCAAACGTTTTGAATTCAGGGTGCGGCAGTGACGTAGGCTGGGCTTGCACCACTACGCCTCCTTTGCCTAGAGTATTTTTTAGAATCTTCTGTAACGTTCCAAACAAGTCCTCTGCATCGTCATTGGCGCAGCCGACAAAAACGGCCTCAGGTGCTTCATTCTCCGCATCCAGATCTGTGAGCCGGCTTATAGATTCCTCGCCACAGAGCAAACGTATGGCTTCTTGGTAACGAATCCTAGAGTCGTGAAATCTGACCTGATGCCCCGAGTCTTGAAGATAGCGCCCCAGCGCAATACCGTCCCAGTTCCAGAGCAGGATCGAAGCACGCTCTGGCAAAGCGAGTAAGTTCGCTATTCCGGCTGATTCCGGGCGAAGAGCCGCTAAGGCATCTTCCGCCCCATCTAGAGGATGTGAATCGTCGGCGCCCCACGGCAAATCTGGAAATTGACTGACTGCCCAGCGCCACTCATCAGACAATCTTTCTGAGTTCATCGATTCAGGGGAATCGATGAAACTAGGTAAGTCATCCATGATTTGGAAACCCAATCGAAAGGCTCAGATCGGCTACCCCAAAGTCACCCGAAGATCCGCGAACAGGCATATGAATAAGATCGTATCGCCTGTCCACAGCAATGTTGTCGCGGCTCTGATCGTCCTGCGCGATACCTATTGAGAGAAAGTACTCCCCGGGGATAAGCGCACAAACAAAACAAAACTGTACGGCCAGGCTGTCTCCAGCTGCCAGACTTGGCAACTCTATACCTCTTTCCCTCGTGTTGGCCCCAAAAACAGTTCGACCATCAACCGTCTTAACCGTAAATCCGAGAATAAGGTCGTCGATGCTTTGGTTTAAGTTGATAGAAACATCAAGGCTTACTTTTTGTCCGCGCTCGAGTCCACCACGTATTGGGCCGTCTTCACTATGGAGCGCGTAGTCAAAAATAACAGCCCGTCGGTCACCCCAACGATACTCGTTTGGGTTGTAAAGCGGTCTGGATGAGCATAGGTCTCGCGGCAAATCTTGGTCAAGTCCGCTTTGCAGGTTCCTCGGGTATCCCTCCTGGTCTCTGGGGCTCGGGTCATCGCCTTCAGAAGAACTCTCTGACCCAAAAAGATCCTCCAAATAGTCCTGAATCACAGTCTTAGGCTCGCCTTTAGACCGAACCTCGCCAGATTTCAAATAAATTGCGCGCGAGCAGTGTGCCTGAACGAGATCCACCGAATGGGTGACGAAGAGAATTGTCTTCCCCGCTTTTTGCATTTCCTGGAAACGCCGAAAACACTTTCGCTGAAATCGGATATCCCCAACCGCGAGCGCTTCGTCAACGATCAGGATGTCCGGGTCCGTGTTTACGGCCGTTGCGAACGCAAGCCGGACGTACATGCCGCTCGAGTAGGTGCTCACTGGATGCTCAATAAACTCACCAATCCCGGCAAAGTCAACGATATCCTGAAATCGCTCGTGAACTTCTTCTTTTGAGATTCCTAACAGCGCCGCGTTGAGGTAGACATTCTCTCGACCTGAGAAAGCGGGATTAAAGCCCGCGCCCAGTTCCAACAGCGCTGCCAATCTACCGCTCACCGATACGGTGCCCCGGGTTGGAGTAAGCGTACCGCATACAATTTCGAGAAGAGTGGACTTTCCCGAACCGTTCGGCCCAATAATCCCTACCGTTTCCCCAGGAGCAACGTCAAAGCTGACATCATCTAGGGCGGTGAAGACGGAGTGATAGCTGCGCCCACGAACTGAATACATCTCGCGGATGCGGTCGATCGGCCTTTCATAGATTCGGTAATCTTTACCCAGCCCTCTAACACTGATTGAGGAATCAGAGGACATCTGCGAATCCCTTTCGTGTTTTTTGAAACCACGCAAGCGACATCCAGGCTATTGCAACCGATGCGATCCCGTAGAGACTCAAACCACTCCAGTTCGGGAGCTCGCCCCAAAGCACAACCGCCCTGAACTGTTCGATTATGTAGGTCAGCGGATTGAGATAGAGCAGGCTTTGAAACTCAACGGGCAGAGCGCTCTTGGGGTAGAGAATAGGCGCCATAAAGAAAAGTACCGTAGTCAACAGGCCCATCATCTGTGCGATGTCCTTGAGGTATACCGCCGTTGCGGAGATAAGCCAACCAGCTGCAATACACACAAAAGCAAGGACAAATAAGGGAATGGGGAAAAGTACTGCAGTCCATGGAACACTCCCCTCAACAAAGAACAGGTAGATCAAGAGAATTCCCGTGCTGATCACGCCTTGGAAAAATGCGCTAATCACAGTGACCCAAGGTAGCGCTTCCAGAGGAAAGACCACTTTTTTAACATACTGTGGGTTTGAGACAATCAGCGTAGAGGCCTGCGTCAAGCACTCTGCAAGAATTCCATGAACCAGCATGCCGGAAAACAAAATCGCCGCAAATTCCGCATTTCCGCCACTCTGGGAAACCCAGCGGACCTGAAGGATCGTTCCGAAAACGAAGGTATAGACAGCGAGCAGTAGTAGTGGCGTCACCAACGACCACAGAAGCCCTAACACGGTTCCGCGGTACCTTCCCAGAATCGCCCGCTTTGCTAGCTGACTAATGACGAAGTGGTGTTCGACGATGCTGCCGAGAATATAGAGCGGATCGGCGCGGTAACGCTTGGTCGTGGACCCCAAAAGCTCTTTTTTCACTGTGCTGTTGACGCCTTATGGATTGCCCAACTGATACTCCGTCACCAACTCACGAAGATAAGTCCCATATGTACTCTTCCCCAGATTCGAGGCGAGGGTCGAAAGGTCTTCAATCCCAATGTAGTTCATTCGGAAAGCGATCTCTTCCGGGCAACAGATCTTCATACCCTGGCGCACCTCGAGTGTTTCGATAAATACTGACGCCTGGAGCAACGACTCATGTGTGCCCGTGTCCAGCCAGGCGGTGCCCCGGCCTAGCAGCTCAACATTGAGGCTTCCAGTTTCCAGATAAATCCGGTTAACGTCCGTGATCTCCAGCTCACCCCGATTCGAAGGCTTCAGCGAGCGCGCGTAGTCAGGAGCATTCTGATCATAAAAATAAAGCCCCGTCACCGCATAACGCGAACGTGGATTTTGAGGCTTTTCTTCCAGTGTTTTCGCTTTCCCTTCGTCATCAAAACTTACGACGCCATAACGTTCGGGATCCTTTACGGGATAGGCAAAAACGGTGACTCCGTTTTTCAAATTGGAGGCGCGCCTGACGGCATCCGACAGTTGGTCTCCGTGAAAAATATTATCCCCAAGTATCAGTGCACATGGTCGGTTTCCGACGAACTCTGAGCCAATAATCAGAGCTTGCGCCAGGCCATCTGGAGAAGGTTGGACCGCATAGGCGAGATTCAACCCCCATTGCTCTCCGGTCCCCAGCAACTCTTGAAACCGCGGCGTGTCCTGCGGCGTAGAGATCAGCATGATGTCCCGAATACCCGCCAGCATCAGCACGCTGAGGGGATAGTAAATCATGGGTTTATCGTAGACCGGCAAAAGCTGTTTGGAAACGACCTGCGTGACAGGTGACAACCGGGTCCCCGCTCCGCCCGCGAGAATTAATCCTCTCATCTTGACCCTCCAAGACCGAGGCGTTTCTCTGCCGACTGCTTGCCTCCGACCTCCTCTACCCATTTTTGGTTATTCAAATACCACTCAATCGTACGTTGAATTCCCGACTCAAACCGCTCCTCTGGGTACCAGCCAAGTTCATCTTTCATTCGCGAGGCATCTATCGCGTATCGGAAATCGTGCCCGGGCCGGTCCTTGACAAAACTAATGAGCTTCAAATAACTCCCTTCGGAGCGGGGGACAGCCATATCTAACTCGCGACAAATCGTCTCAACGACCTGAAGATTTGTCTTTTCCGCATCACCACCGATGTTATAGGTCCGCCCCGATTCACCCTGGCTCATCACCAGAACGAGCGCCTTTGCGTGGTCATCAACATAAAGCCAGTCGCGAATATTATCGCCTTTGCCATAGACTGGAATTGGATTACCCGCCATCGCCTGATGAATCACGACGGGAATCAACTTTTCGGGATATTGGTAGGGTCCATAATTGTTGGAGCAATTAGACATCACGACATCTAGGCCAAACGTCTCTCCCCATGCCCTGACAAGGTGATCAGAGGCTGCTTTACTCGCCGAATACGGTGAGTTTGGTTGGTAGGGAGAATCCTCATGAAAGCGACCTGTCGCCCCAAGAGAACCGAATACCTCATCCGTAGAGATATGATGAATGCGAACTTTCTGGGTCTGCGAATCGGATTGCAAGGCGCGCCTCTGATCTTCAGCCCGAACCGCCTCTAAAAGGTTATAGGTTCCGTGAATGTTCGTACTGATGAATTCTTCTGGACCATCAATAGAGCGGTCTACGTGAGATTCTGCGGCCAGATGCATAACCGCATCAGGTCGGCAATGATGGACCAACTCACGAATCTCTCCGGCGTGGCGGATATCGACCCTTTCGTGTCGATAGCCTGAATAACCCGATTCCTCAGCAACGGTCGACTCGTTTCCGGCATAAGTCAAAATATCGACGTTAATGATGCTGGCGTATCCATCAGCAATCAACCGGCGAATAACAGCCGAACCGATAAATCCAGCTCCGCCAGTTACCATGACGCAGCAGTTTTGCGGCGCGGGCAACCTCTGTTGAGTCTTAGGTTCCGATGAAGACGACATCACCTATGCGCTCCTTCCTTTAGTCTGCTATAAAGTTCCGTAGCATACCTATCTACTCCCTCCTCAACATCAAAAAAGCTGTTCGAAAAGCCCGCCGCGTTGAGGCGGCGGATATCCGCTTCGGTATAACTCTGATATTTGCCCACCAAGGCATCCGGCATCGGAAAATAGTTCAAGAGGCCCTCTCGTAGAGCATCTTCCAGAGATAACCTGGTCTTGCCATCGATCTCTCTACAGGCATTGATTACAGTCAACGCCACATCGTTGAAAGTCCCGGCTTTTCCGGTCCCCACATTGAAGATCCCACTTTTTGATGGATTATCGAGGAAAAACAGATTCGCTTTAACGACATCATCCACATGGATAAAGTCCCGCCGCTGTTCTCCCGCCTGATAACCACCCGAGCCCTCGAACAACCGTACCGAACCTGACTCAAAATACTGACGAGTTAAATGCCAGGCGACAGAGGCCATCCGCCCTTTATGATCTTCTCGCGGACCATAGACATTAAAGTACCTCAGCCCCACGAGTTGCGACGTAGGGCGACCGCCCTCTCCGAACGCAAAACGGTCGAACAAGCTCTTCGAGTATGCGTACGCATTGAGCGGGTGTTCATTTTCGGCGGCTTCGAGGAACGGCCCCTCGAAACCATAAACAGACGCCGACGACGCATAAATCAACGGGACTTTGCTATCGGCACATGCCCGCAGGAGGACTTTTGAGTATTCGAAGTTGGCCTCCATGACATATCGACCATCGCTGACCATCGTATCTGAGCAGGCTCCTTGGTGGAACACAACCTCAACCCCTGCCGGGAGGCCTGAACTGTTGACTGTCTCTTGGAATTGATGCTTGTCGACGTAGTCTGCAATCGTAAGGTCGTTGATATTCTGAATTTTTGCGGTATCCGAAAGATCATCCACAAGCAGAACATCGCTTCGATCACGCAGGTTAAGTGCTGCAATCAGGTTCGAGCCAACAAAACCCGCGCCGCCAGTAACGACGATCATTCTAAGCTTCCCCCTTTTGGATCCAGGATTAAATCTGACGGAACCACTACACTTGTTCCAAACCGACCCACCACAGCGCTAGCGCCTCGCGTGGCCCACTTGATGGAATCCGCCCAACCAAGACCTGCAGCTATGGCGACCGAAATTATTGCCACCACAGTATCACCTGCCCCGCTGACATCAAAGACCTCCCGCGCTGTGGCATCCTGATGGATGACCTCCCCCGTAGCAAGAAACAGTGTCATCCCCTCATCTCCCCGGGTGACCAATAGTCCTGTCAAATTGGCCTTCCGGACTAAATCCTGCGCCGTGTCAAAGAATCCCGACTCATCTGTCGCAACACCGGTCGCCAGAGCAAATTCGTCCCGGTTTGGTGTGACCAGTGTCGCTCCCCGATAGCGTGCGTAGTCCGCACCTTTCGGATCAACAATCACCGCAATTCCTCGATCGGTGGCAACTTGAATCATTTGCTCGATATATACCAAACCACCTTTTCCATAGTCGGAGATGACGATGGAGTCGACGGTCTGGCTGATCTCCCGAAAGTCGGCGACGCTTTGCTCGAGCAACTGCGCTGAAGGACGCGACTCAAAATCAGCACGGAGAAGTTGCTGGTTTCGGGAAACGATCCTGAGTTTTTCCGTCGTACGCCCATGCGGATCAATATGAAAGTGCCGGTCCACCCCCGCTTGCGCCAGCAGTTCACTAAGCCGACGGCCGGCATCATCATCGCCAATAAATGAGAGCAACTCACAGCCGGCGCCAAGAGAGGCGATGTTGGCTGCCACATTCCCTGCGCCTCCGGCACACTCTCTTACCTCTCTGATATTGACAACAGGAACCGGCGCCTCAGGAGAAACCCGAGTGACGTCACCGATCCAATAACGGTCAAGCATAGTATCCCCGACCACCAGGACGCGCCTGGGGCCAAGCCGGTTCAAAAAATCTTCGTCCATCGATGAATTGGCTCTCAATCTGCCAGAATTGGACGTCGGCCAATGCTGTAGTAATCTAGGCCATGTTGATTGACGAGTTGTGGATCAAAAACATTTCGACCATCGAAAATAGCGCCAACGCGAAGCATCTCCCGGATAAGAGGCAAGTCCGGACTGCGAAAAGCTTTCCACTCTGTGAGAAGGATGAGTCCGTCAGCGCCCTCAAGCGCGCTATAAGGTTCCCCGCTAAAGCTCACTCCATCTAGGTCGCAGAAGGCCTTTTTTGCTTCTCCGACCGCCACAGGATCGAATGCGGTAATGGTCGCCCCCAAATTAATTAACGCCCTAATGATGGCACCGCTGGGCGCTTCTCGCATGTCATCAGTGTTAGGCTTGAATGCAAGGCCCCAGACTGCAAAGTGGCGCTCATTCAAGCTGTCTCCAAATCGCGAGACGATCTTCTCGACCAGACTCGTTTTCTGTTTCCGGTTGACAGCCTCAACTGCATTCAGGATCTGGGGTTCCCACCCGTTTTCATGGGATGTTCTCGCGAGGGCCTGGACATCTTTTGGGAAACATGACCCACCGTAACCGCAACCCGGGTAAATGAAGTGATAACCAATACGCGGGTCCGATCCAATTCCAAGCCGGACAGTCTCGATGTCCGCGCCTACGCGCTCAGCGATGTTCGCCAACTCATTCATGAACGAAATCTTGGTAGCAAGCATGGCGTTCGCCGCGTATTTGGTAAGTTCTGCTGACGGCAGATCCATAAACATCAGGCGATCATGACTTCTATTAAAGGGCGCATAGAGTTCCCGCATCAACTGACTCGGACGTTCGCTATCTACACCCACTACTATTCGGTCCGGTTTAAGAAAATCCTCGATCGCCGCGCCTTCTTTTAAAAATTCAGGGTTGGATACCACGGAAAACTCAACGTCGAGAGCCCGGTCATCGAGACCAGTCTGAATCTCGGTACGAACTTTTTCTGCGGTTCCCACCGGAACTGTGGATTTATTAACAATGACCCGGTAGTCAGTGAGCGCATTTCCTATTCCCTGTGCTACGGCCAGGACGTGCTTCAGGTCAGCCGCTCCATCTTCATCGGGGGGCGTACCTACAGCGATAAAGATTATCTGCCCAAATTGCACCGCCTCCGACAGATCCGTAGTGAAAGCAAGTCGGCCTGCTTCCGAATTGCTACGGATCAACTGCTCAAGTCCAGGTTCATAGATTGGAATCCGGTGCTGCTTTAGATCATCGATCTTGGTGCGATCTGTGTCCATACACAGTACATCGTTCCCGACGTCCGCGAGGCAAGCCCCAGAAACCAAACCCACGTAACCGCTACCGACAACTGTTACTCTCATTGGGACGGCTCCAAAGATTCAGGGTACCTTTTCGACAAAAAGAAAGGGCGCCCTCTCGGGCACCCTTCCCCAACAACAACGCGGAATTCTATCAGTTCTGGTAGGCTTTTCCATCCACTAACAACATCTCCTCGTTGTTTTCCAACACCTTGGGGCCGATCCCCGGGACCTCCAGCAACGCTTCGATCGACTGAAAGGCTCCGTTCTCGATACGATAAGAAACGATTGCTCCAGCCAAGACAGGTCCGACCCCCACGATGTTCTCCGCCAGGCGCGGCGCGTCGGCTTGATTGATGTCGACAGGCTCGGCGTTGGCCACTTGACCAATGGACATCAGCGCCGCGATAAGGACCCCAGAGAATGGGTGAAGTTTTGACAGATACATGATCTACTCTCCTTGTAGTTGGTTGTTTCCAAAAACTCATCGCGTTCATCGCGATAGGAGACATAGTCTTTTTTTCTGACTGCGGTTTCAAGGTAAATAGTTCACACGCGCCTAAGAAAGTTTGATGGTATTCAACTTCGGGATCGTGGTGTCCCAGTGTCGACACCCCGGGCATTGCCAGTGCATCGACTTCCCTTGAAATCCACAGAAGCGGCACTCGTAACCCGATCGATCTGCCAGCAATCTACCTGCCACATTGCGCATCAACTGATAGTCGCCACTCACTTCGCCGGTCGGATCACCCTCCGCACGTATCTGCAATAAGCGATGCAACCCCGATAAACTGCCATGCTCCTTCGACCATAATCGCAAAAAGGCCTCGGCTTCTTCGGCTCGACCCGATTGCAAAAGAAAATCTGCCAACGATAATTGCAACCGCTCATCTGTACTGACCGCAATGGCTCGACGCAAAAAGTCAAGGTAGGCCTCGGCATCCTCCATGCTTTCCGCACTAGTCTGGACTAACCTCGAAACCTCGTGCAGCATCTCTGGGCGCTCTGCACAAAGCCTGGTCCACGTGGCGACCGCTTGCCCGTGTTTACCTGCGAGCGCTTGTAACCTGCCCCGCAGGATTATTGCGCGCGCACAATTTCGATTAAGTTTCAGCGCCTTAATGGCTCTGTCTTTTGCTTCCGCATAATCCCCGGCAACAAGCGCACGCTCTGCCATCTCGCATTGGAATTGGGCGATCTGTGGCGCCAAAGGCTCCGAACCGATTTTGTCTAGCGCTTTTGCAGCAGCTATTGCGCGCTCCCACTCGCGTTCACTCTCATATATCTGTACCAGCAACCGCAGAGAGGCTTCACGAAAATTCTCACTGACACCAAGCTCCAGAAGAAGGTTCTCGGCCCGATCGAGTAAGCCAGCCTTAAAGTAATCATTCGCGAGCTCAAAAAGGACAAGGCTTTTTTGTTCTGGGGTAATGCCAGCGCGCGAAATGAGACTTTGATGAATTTGTGTTGCCTTTTCTATCTCGCCGCGACGACGAAAGAGGGTTCCCAAAGCCAATTGAATCTCCAGCGACTCGTCATGATCCTCTAGCGCTTTAGCCAGAACATCGAGCGCTTCATCATGTTGATCGTTGGCCAGAAAGTTTATGCTGCGAACATAGGGCTCAGAGAGAGGCTTTGCCGCGGAACGGTGAACTCCTTGCTGCCGACTCCGCTTGGCGCCCACCCACCCCGAGAGTACGGCCAGCGGAAGAAGCAGTAACAGCCATATCGGATCCATCACTTCACCTTTTCTTGGGAACCCCTCGGGGCCGAGCTTGAGACCCATTTTCGTCTGAGACGAAACAGGCGAAACCAAAGGGGAATGGCGGCTAATATAAACCCCGCAACCAGTGCTCCAAAAAGAGCAAGAACCAGTGGACCTTGCCAACTTAAATTGAAGTAATAAGAAAGCGATATTTCCTGGGGGTTTTGCGCGGCAAAAGATACCCCCAACACGATGATCGAAAGCACGAGAACCGTTAACAGCAGTTTTCTGATCATCGACCCGTCTCCCGGCGTAGACCCTGCTAGTTTTTAAGTACTGAGAGCGTACGGCTACTCTGACTCAGACCCATCAGGAGTCGCCTCGGTGTTTCCCCGGGGAATCTGATTCACGCGCTCACGAAGTAGTCGGCCTGGCTTAAAGTGAGGGACATATTTTCCAGGCACTTTGACAGCCTCGCCCGTTTTCGGGTTCCTGCCCGTTCTGGGCATTCTATAGCGAAGACCAATGCTGCCGAATCCACGAATCTCAATCCGGTCCCCAGCGACAAGTGCGCGACGCATGTGATCCAGCACTGCGTTGACTGAGAACTCCACATCCCGGGGCGGAAGATGCGGTTGTTCTTGCGACAACCGCTCGATCAGTTCGGACTTGGTCATGGTCTTCATTGCGTCACATCTTAACAATGAAACTGACCCAGGATCAGGAATCCTGCTTGTCGAGTTCTTCCTTTAGCTTATCGCCTAAGGATGTCATCGCTGACACTTGGCCACTGTACTGCTGTACCGCTTTATCCTCGATCTCAGCCTCGAGCGCTTTAATTGAAAGCGTGATCCGCCGAGTTTTTCGGTCTATGCTGGTAACTTTGGCGTCAACCTCTGAGCCGGCAGTCAAGACGGACCGGGCATCCTCGACATAGTCTCGCGATAGCTCTGTTGCACGAAGATATCCTTCCACTCCTTCTCCGAGTTCCACGACCGCGCCTCTCGCATCCACGCTAGAGATCATTCCTTTGACCGAAGCACCCTTCGAGTGCGCGCCGACAAAGGCGTTAAACGGGTCATCCTGGGCCTGCTTGATCCCAAGAGAGATTCGCTCTCGATCCGGATCCACAGCCAGAACGACTGCAGTAATTTGATCGCCTTTTTTGAAGTCCCGCACCGCGTCTTCTCCTTCACGATCCCAGGAAAGGTCGCTCAAATGGATCAAGCCATCAATACCGCCTTCGAGTCCGATAAATACTCCGAAATCGGTGATCGATTTAATCTCACCCGTAATCTTATCGTTGCGTTGGTGGGTCGCGGAAAATTCCTCCCATGGGTTACCCGTGCATTGCTTCATCCCGAGTGAAATTCTCCGTCGATCTGAATCAACCTCCAACACCATCACCTCGACCTCGTCTCCCAGGTGACAAACCTTGTTGGGATGAACATTTTTATTGGTCCAATCCATCTCGGAGACGTGAACCAAACCTTCAACACCTTCCTCGAGTTCAACGAATGCACCGTAATCCGTAATGTTTGTGACCTTACCGAAAATTCGAGTCTTCTCCGGATATCGCCGAGCAATATCAGCCCAGGGATCGTCGCCCAACTGTTTCATCCCCAAGGACACACGGTTGCGCTCGCGATCAAACTTCAACACTCGAACGGTCACCTCATCGCCGACGTTTAACGCTTCTGACGGATGTTTTACCCGTTTCCAGGCGATGTCAGTGATATGCAATAGACCGTCCAGACCGCCGAGGTTCACAAACGCGCCGTAGTCAGTCAGGTTTTTGACGATTCCGGTAATCACCTGTCCTTCCTCAAGATTCTCAAGCAGCGCGCTGCGCTCCTCCTGCATCTCTTGCTCGACAACCGCACGGCGTGACACCACTACGTTATTCCGGGCTTGATCAAGCTTGATGACCTTGAATTCCAATTCCCGATTCTCGAGGTGGGCCGAGTCGGTGACCGGACGAACATCCGCTAAGGAGCCAGGTAAAAATGCCCTAACCTCGTCCAGAGAAACTGTAAAACCGCCCTTTACCTTTCCCGTAAGAAAACCGGTGACAACGGACTCGTTTTCAAACGCTACCTTGAGCGTCTCCCATGACTTCGCGCGCCTCGCACGTTCTCGGGACAAACGGGTATTCCCAAAACCATCTTCGATGGCCTCGATAGCAACCTCAACGAAGTCTCCGACCTGTACGGAGACTGCTCCGTCAGCGTCGCGGAATTGGGTCGCGGGAATCTCTGACTCGGACTTCAAGCCTGCATTGACGACAACGTAGTCTCCGTTGACATCGACGACTTCGGCCGAGATTACGGCCCCGGTCTGCATGACCGAGCCTTTTAAGCTTTCTTCAAGGAGTTGTTCAAAAGTTTCTGACATTTTCTGAGGAGACCGCCCGAACATCAGGCGGTTTGGTTAAAAGTGGATTTCAACTGATTATCAATCAGCCACCGGTGTTAATGCATCACTGCTTTTTTCACGAATTGCACTATCTAATGATTTGCTTAGTGATTTGCGCTATCTGTTTCCTGTCTACCGTTTTCGATTTAGTATTTCTTTTTTGACTACCATTCAAGCGGCCGGCAATCGATCCTCTATAAGTGTGACGACTTCATCGAACACCTCGACAATTCCCTTCCTGGAAGTATCCAGAGCGATCGCGTCACTCGCAGGAATCAGTGGCGATGCGGAACGATTCCTGTCCTGAGCATCTCTTTCCACTATCTCCTTTTCGAGGCCGCGCAATGTACCACTAAAACCCTTTTCCTTCAACTGGTTATAGCGCCTTTGTGCCCTTATGGATGCTGAGGCGTCAAGGAAGATCTTCAGGAAGGCATCCGGGAACACTACGGTGCCCATATCCCGCCCATCCGCGACCAGCCCAGGCGCGACCCGCATCCGCCGCTGCCTATCCAGAAGACCCTGCCGAACCAGGGGAATTTTCGCGAAAATCGAGGCTCTCTTACCGCCTGCCTCGCATCGGACCTGGTCGGTGATATCTCTCCCATCCGCGGCGATTTTCAAGCCAGTATCGGTCTGAGTGAACGCAATATTGATAGTTCTGATCAACTTCTCGAGCCCAAGAACGTCATCGGGCGAAACATCATTCTCTACCGCGACATAAGCAAAGGCGCGATAGAGCGCTCCGCTGTCTAGCGTGTGCCACTCGAGGTGGCTCGCAACGAGGCTTGCAATTGTGCCCTTGCCTGTGCCGCTGGGCCCATCGATGGCCAGAACCGGAACGTTCTGATGCGCTTCGCTCACTAGGGAGACTCCGAGATGTTCATCCCGATCGAATTAACGAGCAAAGAAAAATTCGGAAATGACGTCCTGATGTTGCCTGCCTCTCGAATTTCAACAGGCCCTTCCGAAATGCAACCAGCCACCGCAAAGGCCATCGCGATTCGATGATCACCGAAACTCTCGACGGAGCCGCCGCCGATTGACCCCCCGGTAATATCCATCCCATCCGGATACTCAACGGCATCTATCCCCAGGGTACCCAGCCCATGCACGACGGCCGCGATCCTATCCGACTCTTTGACGCGCAGCTCTCTCGCCCCGCGAATACGCGTCACTCCGGACGCAGCGGCTGCGGCGATCGCAAGCGCAGGAAACTCATCAATGGCGTTAGCTACGAATTCGGGCGGGATATCAATCCCTTTTAATGAGGCAGAGCGAACCCTGAGATCACACACAGGCTCGTTGGATTCCAAACGCTCTGAGGAGACCTCTATCCTCGCTCCCATCAGGCGCAAAATCGCAAGTACCGCAGAACGCGTTGGATTAATTCCCACCCCCGGAAGAAGCAAATCGCTCCCCGGACAAATGGTTGCAGCCACAAGCAAGAATGCGGCTGAAGAAATATCTCCTGGCACTTCTAGACATCGCCCTGACAGCGCGATATCCCCATTTATTCGGATGGCCGACCCCGCCTGCCACCGCCCTTCTGAAAAACCAGCCAGCATACGCTCGGTATGGTCGCGCGTGGGCGCGGACTCATAAATAAGTGTTTCCCCGTCTGCATAAAGACCCGCTAGCAAGAGAGCAGATTTCACCTGAGCACTGGCAACTGGCATGTGGTATTCAATCCCCGTCAGACCTTTACTCGGTCGAATATCCAGCGGCGGACAGCCTTTGCTCGAGTCAATGACGGCACCCATCGTGGTTAGAGGATCGACGACGCGGCCCATCGGTCGGCGTCTCAGAGACTCATCACCTGTCAGTCGGCTATGAAAACGCTGACCGGCGAGCAACCCGCTAAGCAGGCGAATCGAGGTGCCAGAGTTTCCAAGATTCACTTCTTTTTCGGACGCTTGCAGTCCAAACTTTCCTGTTCCTGAGATTAACAGGCGGCCTGAATCAGGACCCTCTATCACGACGCCCATGCTCCGGAACGCAGCAACGGTTGAGAGAACGTCCTCACCCATCAGAAGATTAGTCACCTCTGTGACCCCATCCGCCAGCGCGCCAAATATCACGGAACGATGGCTGATCGATTTGTCAGCAGGGACGATTGCAGTTCCGGACAGCGCGCGAACGGGAAAGGAAGTAATGCTGAGCATCCTGCACTCTATTTGTTGCGAGCTCTAACTGATTTAAGTTCCGACCTCAACTTCTTTGCACTTTCAAACCACGCCTCAAGTTCGTCAGCATCCTTACTGCGCACAAGTTCTTCCATGCGCTTGAGAACCGCCCGGTGATCCGCAATTAGGTCGGCCGTGATTTCGGCGTTGTGCACAAAAATGTCCCGCCACATGACGGGATCGCTGGAAGCTACTCGGGTAATATCGAGAAAACCTCCAGCTGTCATCGAAGAATAGTCCTCCATGCCTTCCAAGGCCCCCAACTGCGCCACCAGGGCGTAGGCCACGGCATGCGGCAGATGACTCGTCATTCCCAGAATGCGATCGTGTGTCGCAGTGTCCATGAGCCGGACTTTAGCTCCCACGCGTTCCCACATCTGCTGTACGAGGTCAAGAGCCTGGGGATTGGTTTCCGCTACTGGGGTTAACACCACCCAATGATTCCGAAAAAGATCAGTATCCGCGGCCGCTGCCCCACTGCGCTCCCTGCCCGCGATCGGATGCGCCGGTACGAATTGCGCAAAATGCGAACCCAGCGTTACCCGTGCGCTATCAACCACATCGCCTTTGACGCTTCCTGCGTCCGTCAAAATGGCCTCGGGTTTTAGGTGCGCGACCACCTGTGGAAAAAGTTCAACCAGCGTACTGACCGGGGTAGCCAGCAGCACAAGATCGGCAGCCGATACCGCCTCCGCCAGATCAGTCGTAACACTGTCAACGAAACCCCGATCCAGAGCTGTTGTCAGATTTTCCGGATTCCGGCCAAAACCGACAATCGTTCCAACGGCGCCAGACGTCTTGAGCGCCCCCGCCAACGATCCGCCGATAAGACCAACACCGATAATAGCCAGTTTATCGAGAATCTTTTTTTGCTGAGACACAGATCAAGACTCTGATGAGATACGCGCCTCGCTCAAGACCGCTAAAGCCCGAGCGTTTTCAATTTCTAGACCAATACTGATTCGCAGATGTTCAGGCAGGCCGTAGTTAGCGACCGGTCGGACAATCACGCCCTGCTCCAGCATCGCTTGGTAGATTTGAGCCGCATTTCTCCCCACTCTGGCGCAGATGAAATTGGCTACTGACGGTATCCAATCCAATCCAAGTTTATCCAGCCCCAAGCCCAACTGTTTCAAGCCTTTAAGGTTCTGCTGAATACTTTCATCAAGAAACGTCTCATCCCCCAGAGCCGCTTCGGCTGCAGCGAGCGCCAGGGAATTCACATTAAACGGATGCCGAACACGATTAAGCACCTCGGAAATCTCTTTCGAGGCGATCCCGTATCCTACCCTTAATCCAGCGAGACCATAGGCCTTAGAAAACGTCCGCACAACGATAAGATTGGGATATCGTGACAGCAGCGCCACCCCATCCGGATAATTCTCGTTCGTGACGTACTCAAAATACGCCTCATCCAACACGGCGAGGACCGTCGGGGGTAGAGCATCCAGAAAATTCTCGACCGCACCCATGGTGGAGTAGGTGCCGGTAGGGTTATTCGGGTTTGCGACAAACACTAGCTTCGTTTTTGACGTTACGGCACCGGACATCGCGACAAGATCATGACCATACCCACTTGCCGGGACGACGCGCAACTGCGCGTTCACGCTCATGGACGCCAAAACATAAACCGCGAAAGCGTGTTCCGAGACAACGACTTCGTCACCGGGATTGACGAACGCGCGGACAACCAAATCCAGCACGTCATTCGATCCGTTACCCAAAGTCACTTTTTCTGTGGAAACTCCCAATCTCTCGGCCAAACTCCACTTAAGTGAGTTACCGGATCCATCCGGGTAACGCGCTGCGCAAGAAAGCGCTTCGGTAACCGCGCTCACGACACGGGGACTGACGCCCCGAGGATTTTCGTTAGAAGCAAGCTTGATGATATCGATCAGGCCCAACTCGCGTTCGAGACTCTCGACCGGTTTGCCGGGCTGATAAGGCTGCAGGTTGCGCACCCCATGTGCGATCAATCGGTCGATCTGTGACATTGGTCAGGAGGCCCGGGGGTATGAGCCAAGAATGCGCAAAAACGAAGAGGCCTTGTCAATTTTGGCGAGGGCCTGGCGCAGTTGCGGGTCCTCTGCATGACCCTCAAGATCAATGAAAAACAAATACTTCCACAGACCGGAGCGCGTCGGGCGCGACTCAATCCGGGTCATGCTGATCCCTGCTTCGGCAAGAGGTTCTAACAGTTGCAATAATGATCCTGCGTCGTCGGAACTGGCTGCCACCAGGCTAGTTTTGTCGGTTCCAGTTCTTGGTGGAGAGCTTTTTGCCAGAACCTGAAACCGTGTGGTATTCCCCGGCACGTCGGCAATGTCGCGTGCGATGATCTCTAGCCCATAGAACCCTGCTGCCTCAGCAGAAGCCACGGCAATAATCCCGGGATTCTCAGCTGCCGCGCGCGCGGCTTGCGCGGTGCTGGGTTTAGGAACAAGAGCCGCCTCTGGATAATGACTCAGAAGCCAGTTGCGGCACTGCGCGAGCGCCTGTTCGTGCCCCGCGACCTCGAGGGGTGTATCCTGAAGCCCAGAAGTAAGGAGGCAATGCTTCACTCGAAGTTCCACTTCGTTGCAAACCTGAAGGGGAGTGTCTACCAGCAGGTCAAGCGTCGCGTTTACGCCCCCTTCGGAGGAGTTTTCCACCGGGACGACACCGAACTGGGCATCCCCCACTTCGGTTAGACGAAACACCTCTTTGATACTGCCCGCTTCGACAAGAGTGATCTGCCGGCCGAACACTTTGTACGCGGCCTGCTCACTGAATGTTCCCCTTGGGCCGAGCGCCGCCACACGGATCGGCTCTTCAGCGCTCCGGGCGCAGGACACGATCTCTGTGAAAATAGTGCGCACGCCCTCGCCACTCACGGGGCCTTCGTTGCGCTCGAGCAACCGGCCGAATATCTCTGCTTCCCTTTCCGGTCGGTACACCGCCTCTCCCCGGGATGCTTTGTCGGCCCCAATCTCAACTGCCGTCCGTACGCGCTCGTTAATTAACTCGAGCAGTTGGTCGTCAATTTGATCGATACGCGTGCGAAGCGACTCAAGATGTTTCTGGTCGGTCATGATTTTTAGATCGAAAAACGCCTCTTCGGCTTTTCGGTTCGGAGCCCTGTCAATTCCCCGCTGAATTATCGCTTACCGATTCCGATTCTTCCTCTGCCGACTCATCATCGGCTTCGATCACTTTGCCGAGACTTACCAATCTCTCATCCTCTGCAAGTCTAATTAACCTCACGCCCTGGGTATTCCGGCCCACAACGGGGATCTCTCCCGTCCGGATTCGCACAAGACGCCCGCCACCGGTAATTAACATCAGTTCATCCCCATCAGCGACTTCATCCGCTCCGACAACGCGTCCGTTACGGCCGTTGACCTTGATGGCAATAACACCCTGCCCTCCCCGGTTCTTAAGCGGAAAATCAGAAAACGAAGTCTGCTTACCATAGCCATTTTCTGTCGCGACCAGTACCTTACTATCCTCGCCATTGGGTCTGCGGATCAACATGGCAATAACAGACTGGTCTGGCTTCATATTGAGCGCGCGCACACCACGGGCGCTGCGGCCCATCGGGCGGACCTGTTTTTCCGAAAATCGGATCGCCTTCCCTGCAGAACTGAAAATCAGGATATCCGATTGACCATCAGTCAAGCTGACCTCGACGAGTTCATCTCCCTCAATCAGGTTAACCGCAATCAGGCCCACTGATCTTGGGCGCGCAAAACTCTCGAGAAGTGATTTCTTGATGACACCCTGCCGCGTTACCATGCAAACATACTGGCCTGGATTATCCTGCCCAAGGGGGAGCACAGCTGTGACCCGTTCGCCGTCGCTTAGTGGAAGCAGATTGACCAACGGCTTTCCGCGTGCCTGCCGACCTGCTAAAGGCAGTTGGTAGACCTTCAGCCAGTAAACCTTACCGAGGTTCGTGAAGCACATTACCGTGTCGTGTGTATTCGCTACAAACACAGTTTTAACGAAATCTTCTTCCTTGGTCCGGGTGGCGACCCGGCCCTTCCCTCCCCGTCGCTGGGCCTGATAATCCGCCACCGGCTGAGACTTCGCATAACCCTCATGAGACAACGTCACTACCCTGTCCTCCGGTGTAATAAGATCTTCGCTTTCAAGATCTTCGTGACGCTCGTGTATTTCGGTCCGGCGATCATCTCCATACTGGTCCCGCACCGAAGTCAGTTCCTCCCTGATGACCTGCATCAACCGATCTGGATCGCCCAAGATTTCCAGATACTCACGAATTCGGTCGAGAACTTCCAGGTATTCGTTGCGAATCTTGTCTTGTTCCAGACCTGTTAGCCGATGCAAACGTAGATCGAGGATTGCCTGCACCTGGCTTTCTGAAAGCCGGTAACCCTCCTCTGTGGGCCCGCATCCGGGCTCGACCTCGCCGAGTGCCCCGTCTTCCAGGTCTGAAGCTTCCAGCATCCGGCTAACGACCGCCGACTCCCAGGCTTGGGCCAACAGTCCCGCGCGAGCCTCAGCCGGACTCGCTGCCTGCTTGATTAGCGCGATCACTGCGTCAATATTCTCCAATGCAACCGCCAATCCTTCGAGTAGATGCGCGCGCGCTCTGGCTTTCTTAAGATCAAACAGTGTCCTTCGGGTCACCACTTCCCGTCGATGCCGAATGAAATCCTCGAGGAGTTCGATCAGGGTAAACAGTCGCGGCTGGTTATTTCGCAGTGCGACCAAATTGATGCCAAAAACGGTCTGCATCTGGGTGTGTTGATATAGGTTGTTGAGAATTACCTCAGGGTTCTCGCCCTTCTTGAGTTCGACCACAACCCGCATCCCGGATTTATCGGACTCATCACGTAGACCGGAAATCCCCTCGAGTTTCTTGTCGCGAACCAACTCGGCAATCTTTTCAAGCAATCTCGCCTTATTGACCTGATAAGGAAGTTCAGTAGCGACGAGCGCTTCTCTGTCGCTTCCCCCGATCTTCTCAACCTCGACACGCGCTCGAATATGCACACGCCCCCGTCCTGTCTGGTAGGCGTCTCTGATCCCTCGATTCCCGTTGATGATCCCGCTGGTCGGAAAATCAGGGCCGGGAATTATGCTCAGCAATTGTTCCAGAGAGACCTTTGGATCGTCGATGACAGCAAGGCAAGCGTTGATGGTTTCGGTAAGATTGTGAGGCGGAATATTGGTTGCCATACCTACCGCAATACCCGCTGACCCATTCACCAGCAGGTTCGGGAACCGGGCCGGCAATACTGCCGGCTGTTGCTCAGTTTCATCATAGTTGGGAACAAAGTCGACAGTCTCGCGGTCGAGATCGTTCAGCAGTTCATGGGCTATGCGATCGAGGCGGATCTCTGTATACCGCATAGCAGCAGGCGCATCCCCATCAACTGAGCCGAAGTTCCCCTGCCCGTCGACAAGGGGGTAGCGAAGAGAGAATGGCTGGGCCAACCTGACAATCGCATCGTACACGGCGGTGTCGCCATGCGGGTGATATTTACCGATGACATCGCCCACGACGCGTGCTGACTTTTTATACGGCTTGTTCCAATCGTTATTCAGCACCGACATCGCATACAAGACCCGTCGATGCACAGGCTTAAGCCCGTCTCGGACATCCGGCAGCGCGCGACCCACGATTACGCTCATCGCGTAGTCGAGGTAGGACTGGCGCATCTCCTGCTCTAGATTCGCGGGCAGGGTTTCCTTAGCTATCTCATCCATAGGGCTCTCCCGCCTCAACACGGGCGGGTAACAGGCATAAAGTTGGGTCGCACCCCGCCGAATTGGGGCGCGAGGGCAGGGTCTCTTAGAGTGGTAATTTTACCACGCCGGAGCGTGTGTTCGCACCGCAATTGTCGGGAAAACTCGGAACTCCAAGGTGACCGACCGGCGCCGGGAGAGGCCTCAAGACAACCCAAAACCCATCAGGGATTTGCCAATGAAATCGATTACTTCGCCAATCCAGGGAGTAACGGCAACGAGACCGATCGCGTTAACCGTTAACACCCACTTCATGCTCCGCCGATACCCATGCGCAGAGATAGTGAGTACTCCCTCTTCGGCGTCATCGAAGTACATCAACTTCACGATACGAAGGTAGTAAAAAGCCCCAACCACCGCAAGAATAACCGCCGCTACAACCACGGCCACAAAACCCGCTTCCAGTGCTGCCTGCAGAACCATGAGTTTGGCGAAGAAGCCTGCGGTAGGCGGAATGCCCGCGAGTGAAAACATGACGATCAGCATAAGCAGAGCAAGCCACGGATTCCGCTTATTAAGTCCCCTGAAATCATCAAGGCTGTCCGATTCAAATCCTGATCGGCTGAGCGCAAGAATGACGCTAAAGGCCGCCAAGGTCGTCACCATATAGATCACGGCATAGAACATTGCGGCGGCGTATCCGGCATGCGTGCCTGCAAAGAACCCAAGCAGCAAGAAACCCATATTGGAGATAGTCGAGTAGGCCAGCATCCGCTTGATGTTGCTTTGAGCGATCGCAACGACATTACCCAAAGCGATCGACAGGAGCGCGGCCACCAACAACATGTCCTGCCAGATCTCGATCCACCCCTCGAGTCCCGTAGACAATAAACGCAGCAGAATCGCAAAAGCGGCAAGCTTTGGCACAGCGGATAGATATAGCGTCGTGGATGTAGCAGAACCGTCATAAACGTCGGGGACCCACATATGGAAAGGCACCGCCCCGAGCTTGAACAATAGCCCAACAACCAGCATTGAAATAGCCAGCATCAGCGGGAGGCTGCTCACTTCTAGAGTGCCAGTGGCTCCTGACACTGCCTGCAGCGACAATGATCCGGTAAGGCCGTACAACAATGACATGCCATAGAGCAGCACCCCGGATGCAAGAGCGCCGAGAATGAAATATTTCATCGCCGCTTCTGCGGCCCGAACTGAATCACGCTCCATCGCAATCATGCCGTAGAGACAAAGCGCGAGGAGTTCGATACCCACATATAAAGTGAGCAGGTGTGCTGCCCCGATCATCGCCATCATTCCCACGACACCAAACAGCGCCAGTACCAGATATTCGCCGCGCCACAAACCGCGTGCGGCTGCATAACCACGGGCGTAGAACAGGACTGCTGCGGTGCCAAAGCACGTGCCTGATTTAAGAAGCGCGGAGACACTATCCCGCATAACAAGGCCATTCAAGACCGTTTGCGTCGGCTCGAAGAGGCCATCGAGGCAGAGCAGTCCTGCAGAGACCAGCGTGGCGATGGTGAGCGGGTAGGCAGCCGCACACGGCCTGACCGAACGTACATAAAGATCAATCACCAGAATGACACAAGCCAGCGTCGCCACATAAATTTCCGGCGCAACAGCCCAGAAGTCGTGCGCACTTAGGACGGTCATAGTTTTGACACCGCCAGATGTGCCAGCAACTGATCCACGCTTGCCTCCATGATCTCCAACAGAGGCGCCGGCCAGACACCGATAATCAGGACACCCGCGGCCACCCCTAACAGAACACCAAACTCACGGCGATCAAGATCCTTAAGTTCATTCACCTTTGGATTTTTGATCTCACCAAAGACCACCCGCTTTACCATCCACAACGTGTAGGCGGCCCCAACGATCAGGGTCAGAGCAGCAATGGCGGCATACCACGCATTGACGGAAAACGTGCCAAGTATTACCAGGAACTCCCCCACAAAACCGGAGGTACCGGGCAGCCCGGCATTCGCCATCGCAAA
>MDSX01106519.1_pt1 | contig 29390 bp, 20 predicted proteins | sample 811141 | NCBI WGS metagenome assembly MDSX01 (sample SAMN05326642, study PRJNA326480) | marine metagenome | isolation source: seawater | place: Atlantic Ocean: South East | collected 2010
ACCGGGTACATCTCCGCGGTGTCGATGAAGTTCACGCCTCGTTGTTTGATGGCGTAATCCAACTGCTCGTGCGCCTCGGCTTCGGTGTTTTGCACGCCCCACGTCATCGTCCCCAGGCACACGTCGGTGACGAAAACGTCTTTCGCGCTGCCGAGAGGGATTCGACGCAGCGTCGTGCGCGGGATAGAAGTCACGGCGGCCATCGTGCGATGGATGCGAGACGCAAAGTGACGCGATCGGGTCGCCGCCTCGCAGGCACCGAGACCTCACTTTGCGCCCTGCCCTCGTCATGGCGTCCGATGGTGACGATGGCATCGCCGTGCAGACGTTCACGCTGGAACAAGAACAAGAACTGCGCGTGGAGACGCCCGCGAGGGGGGAGATAAAGCTCAAGCTCGTCGATGGCACGGCGGAAGTCTTCGGGGCGGAGATCGCCGTCGGGCAGAGCATTACGTGTGTTTCGGGACGTAAACTCGCCGTTTTCACCTATCACGGCGCGACGATCGAAGTGAGAGGAGAGGTAGAGATCGCGTACGTCGCCGGGGAGACGCCGATGGTGAGTTACGCGAACACGCACTCGGTTTTGAATGCGAAACGCGTGGCCGCGGCGAGCGAGAATTCGAGCGAAGCCGAGGGACCGAGGGTAATGTGTGTCGGACCGACGGACGTGGGTAAGAGCACGGTGTGTTCTATATTATGTAACTACGCCACGCGCGCCGGACACGCTCCGCTGTACGTGGATTTAGATTTAGGACAGGGCGCGGTCACGGTGCCGGGAACGATTTGCGCCGCGCCGATTGACGCGCAGATAGACCTCGAAGAGGGAATACCGCTGGAGATGCCTCTGGTGTACTTTTACGGCGACTTGACTGTGAATAATCCCGATTACTATAAGCACATCGTCTCGAGGTTGGGCACTATGCTAGACGAGCGAAGCAAGGCAAACGAAGAGGCGCGCGCGGCTGGATGCGTGGTGAATACGATGGGTTGGATCGATGGCGTCGGCCTGGAGCTCTTGCTTCACGCTCGAGAGGCGCTCAAGATTGATCACGTCCTTGTCATTGGTCAGGAGCGTTTGTTCGGGCAACTGCAGCAAAAACTTAAGGGAACGGACTGCCAAGTGTTTCGACTGCAAAAGTCTGGCGGCGTCGTTGAACGCACGCCCGAGTACCGCCGAGCATCTCGCGATCGCATGTTCAAGGAATACTTTTACGGCGCTACCGGCGAGCTCGCACCGGCGTCGCAGACGGCTTATTTCTCGAAAATCAGCATATATCGCATCGGGGGTGGTCCGCGAGCGCCGACGTCCGCGTTGCCAATCGGTCAAGCTCCGTCCACGGATCCCATGCGAGTCACTCCCGTTGTGCCTTCCACGTCGCTTTTGCACTCCGTCTTAGCGGTTAGTCACGGGAAAACACAGGGGGACTTGCTCACTTCGAACGTTGCTGGTTTCATTTATATCACCGAGGTGAACATGATGCAGAAATCGTTCACGTATCTGTCGCCGTGCCCGGGCGAATTGCCGTCAAACGTCTTGCTCTCTGGTAACTTGAAATGGTTAGGCGAAGATGTGAAGTAGCGAGTGAATAGGTTTTAAACACTTGTTAGCAGAACATTTAACACGCAATCACTCAATCGCTCGCGCGTTTTTTATTGGCGACGCTGAGGACGCAAACGTCGACGCGGCAGCCGCCGACGACGACGCCGAAGATGAAGTCCAGGCGCTGCTTGCGGAAAACAAGGAGGCTGTTGAATCTGCTCCGAAGAGGCGTCGAAATCATGACGACGTTGATTTTCCGTTGGCGCCCATAGCCGTGCGCGTCGCGGGCGTCGCAGACGCACACACGAACGATAGCACCGCAGCAGATCCGTGGGCCGAGCTTGCGAAGCGCATAGGTGAATAATATAAGCCGCATAGTGATACATAAGCACTCTACTTGTCGCTCGCATTCGCCGCCTCCGCGGCTTGCTCACCGACCACCCCGCTACCGTTCGCCATCGAAGACGCGTACAGCGCGCCCAACGCATCGCGCATCAACGCGACGCGCTCGCGATTTTTCCATTTTTCGATGTTCAACGCGAGCGGCGCCGCCACCATGAGAAACGCTACGACGTTGGTGTAATCGCGTAACGGCCCGACGTCCGCATCGAACGCTGGCGATAGCGCTAAACTCAACCCACGAACGCCCGAAGCGACGGCTAAGGAAAGAATTGCAACTTTGGTGATGAAGACGCCGTCATCGTCCTCGGCCCAAAGCTTTGTGCCGAAATTTTCCACGTCGAAATCCCACCACGAACTCTCAGTCTCGTCCATGACCACGCACGTGGGCTCGGAAGCTAGACGCACGTCGCGCGTGGCTTCGTCAGACGTCGTATGTCCCTTCGCGAGCTCACCCGCGGCGACGCACATGCCGACGTTTCCCATCATCGTGAACGCGCCCTGCGCGGCGACGAGCCAGTCCAAACTCGCCGCGTTGCCGAAGAAATGTTGCGTGCACGCGCAAATCCCGCTCGCGTGCAGTGGAAGCATGCCCCACGTCAGCATGCGCCACCCTTTGTCGTCGCCGCGATCGCACTCGGCGTAGTCCCAAATCAAGCCCATCGCGAGCAACCACTCGACGAGGCTGAAAATGTGCACCCCCCACGTCGGCACGCTGAGCGCGTCCGCGACGGGATTCGGCAATCCCAAAAACGCCGACGTCGACGCCTCGAAATCGTCCGCCCACGTTCTAAACATCTCCACCGACGTCGTCAGCGCCGCCGGACTGGCGTCCGGAATCGTCAGCAACCGCTCGTCGAGCGATAACAACAGCGCCGTCGCCAACAAGCCCACGCCCGCGAACGCCTCGACGACGACGCCCGGTCGTCCCACGGTCGCCACCGGCGCCGTCGACGCGAGTCCTTCGCCAATTTGCGTGTTCCCTCGCCGAAACGCGAGCAATATCCTCAAATTCGTCAAACTGATGGCGCTCTGAATCAAAAAATGCAGCGCGTCGATGTTACTCAGCACCTCCCCGTACGCGCTCTTCGTGTACGCCTCCGCAGGTATCGAGATCAGCACGAACAGCAACAGCGTCGCGAACGCTTGCCGCATCTCCACCGTCGCGCTCGGCGCGTCGTTCACGCGTTTCAGAAAAAGCACGTACGGCGCCACGCTCAGCGCGAAGAGCGGCGACGCCACCGCCCACCACGCCGAGTGTCCGTCCAGCACCGCGTCCCCGACGTCGCGCAGCGTCAGCGCGTCGCACCGCGCGCGCCCGCGCGGTTTCGCGCGCCTTTCGCGCCCGTCCGCGCGTCCCGCGCCCGTCGCCATCGCCGTCGTCGTCGTCCTCGTCGTCCGCGTCGTCCGCGTCGCCGCCCTTCGCGTCGTCGTCCTTCGCGTCGTCGTCGTCGTCGTCCTCGACGTCGACGCGCGCGCGCCGATCGCCGTCGCGTCCGACGCGCGCGTCGCCATCGTCCTCGTCGGATTCGCGCGCGACCGCGCCGCCGATCGCGTCGCGCACTCGCGCTTCGGACGCGACGCCGTCGCATCGCGTCGCATCGCGCGGGGGAAGGAACGGGCGCGACGTCGTTCGGGCGTCAGTCGCGGTCGCGTTCGCGCGACGACGCGCGAATCGCGCGCGCGAGACGCGAAAGGGCGACGCGTCGACGAGGCGCGCGAGACGCGAGCGCGCGGCGTCGACGGCGCGACGGAGGACGCGCGAACGCGACGATGCAGATGACGATGAATGCGCGAACGATGACGACGACGACGACGACGACGAGGACGACGAGGACGCGCGCGCGACGCGAAAGCGCGACGCGAAAGCGCGTTAACGCGGCGCGGGACGCGTCGACGTCGGCGACGACGACGACGCGCGGCGGCGGGACGGGACGCGCGCGGGACGCGGCGACGCGAGCGACGACGACGGGATTCGTGGAGGGAGGGACGTTCGGCGCGTACGAGGCGATGGACGCGTTCGATGAGGCGAGCGAACCGTTGTTTTATCGCGAGGGCGAGGTGTGGCGGAGCGTGATCGGACGGACGGGACGGTTCTCGGCGCTGTGGTTCGGCGTGGTGGGCGCGGCGCAGGCGCTGGCGCGCGTCGTCGCGGCGCCGACGACGGCGAATTTCTTTGAGGCGATCGCGGATGGGGCGATATTGACGCTCATCGTCGCGCCGGCGTGCGCGGCGATCGCGGCGTTCGCGTACGAGGCGTGGTGCTCGGTTCAGCTCGGGCTGATGGCGGCGTTTTTGCCGTACACGATTAGCCCGTACTCGAGTCGAAATCCAAACGCCGCGGCGCGAAAGTCGCTCGTGAGCAAGGCGATGAAAGCGCGCGCGATGCACAGGAGGTTCGCGCGCATCAAAGCGGCGCGAACGTACGCGGGGGAGGTGTGCGCGCAGTTCGCCACGGCGGCGGTCGAGGCGCCGCGTCGCGCGCTCGCCGTGGCGTTGGCGCTCAAGGCGTTTTCGCTCGCAAACGTGAGCGCGGCGAGCTCCTTGTTGGACGCGCTGTTGCTCGTCGCCTTGTGCGCGGCGTCCGTGAGCGTGAATTTGCTCGAGCGACGCCGTGGGGTCGGAAAAATGCTAAAAGAGATGGCGTACGTGGAGCGGGAGTATTTAAGGGCGCAGACAAAGGGTACTTTCTTGTGTCGATGGGCCTTCGATCCGTACGAGGATCCAGCCGAGGTGAACAAGACGTCCAAAGACAAAGCGTTGACGAACGCCGCGGTGGCTGACGCGTTGGCGACCTCGTGTGCGTTGATCGGAGTACCACCTGAAGCGTCCATGGCATTGGTGTTAGACGCCGCTGATGGAAGAACGAGTAAAGAGCTCGCGGCGAAAGGCGTACCTCCAACGTCCATCTGGGTGCCGAATCTGTACACGCACGTCGTGTACGCGCTGCGGAAGAATGTCGGCGTCAACGCGGTAGCGACAAAAGTGGAGGCGTTTTTGGCGGCTCGTGACCCGAGAGAGACGCAGTTGCAAGTTATTTATCTCGATCACTGCGGTGCGGTCGACAACCGAACGCAACAACTGTACGACGTCTTCTCGCGTCACGCCATCGCCGACGGCGGCGTCTTGGCGGTGACCTTTAGCACGCGCGGCAAGCGCAGTGGGAACACCAAAGCTGGTGCGGTACAACTCGCGGCGAAGGCAATCGCGGAGGCGGCAGAGATGCACGGCTACGTTCTCGAAGGTGACGCGGCGCCGAACATTCGAGGCTTGGTCGATTACACGGTGACGGTGACTCCCGAGCTCGGGGATACGATGGAAAAGGAGTCCGCGCAAGCTAATTTCGCGCGAGTCCTTCGAGAGAGTGCGAATGCGATCGAATCGGCGACGATCGCCGATAACGATGGCGCAATCGCCGCCGCTTTAGCGCTGTGGCTCAAGGATTCGGAAGCGAAAGACGCCTCTGACGAGGCGCTCGAAACGGCTAAGGACCGGCGCCGGCGCCGACTCGCGGCTGACTTGTCTAAACGCGCACTCGCGCGTTTGGAATCGGGCAAGACGCTCATGGGTAGCGATGCTCGCGCGCTTCGCTCGCTCGCGCGCGAAGTCGTCGCCTCCGCGCGCGCCGCGGCTGAACTTCGCGATCCGGGCTCAGAGCGCGCCGCCGCCGCCGCCGCCGCCGCGAGACGCCCGTCGACCGAAGCGGCCATCTTCGAGCGACGCTATCCCAAGTGCCTCTACATGTACAAAACCCTAATGTTCTTCGTGTTTCGAGTGCGCATCGCCGCGCGTTCGTGAGTAGGCTTGTCATAATACGTAGGAACTTCGTTGCGCAGCCACTCGCCGTCGTCCGTCGCCACTCGCCGCCTCGCGTCTCGTTATGAGTTCGACGTGTGCGCGCTCGCCCGCCGCCGTCGCGCGCAGTCGAGGACGAGCGTCGCCGTCCTCTCGTCGCGTCGGCGACGTCATCGCGCGCGCCGCATCGCGTCACGGAACGCACGATGACTGCGCGCCCGCGCGTCGTCGTCGTCGCGACGTTCTATTCACCTCGCTCGTCGCGGTCCTCGCCGCGGCGCCCGCGAACGAGGCGCGCGCGGGTGCCGTCCTCGACGGTCTCGTCAAGTATCGCGACGACGCGAAGAAGGCGCTCGACGCCGACCCGGAGGATGAGGTACTGCGAGGGCAGTTGAACTTTTTCGACAAGCAAGTCGAGCGGACGCGCGTGAACGCGGAATTCTTGACGAACGAGGTGAAACCGAACGTGGTGGCGGGGAAGACGAACTACCTCGGTGGATTATCGTTTGCGGTGAAGGATGTGCAAGCGGAGGTTGATTTTTGGACCAAGGCTTTGGGGGCGCGCGTGACGAGCGACGTCGGAAGCGGGGACGAGCGCGTGACGACGTTGGCGTACGGGCAGATCAGTTTGAGTGAAGACGACGGAGGAAAGGCGACGGTCGAGATACGGCAGGCGACGAGCGGTGCGGACGTCGTGGACGTCGGCAACGTGTTGAGTTACGTCGCCGTCACGGTGCCGTTTGGTCTGCGAGTGTCGCAAATTTACGAGAGCGGCGGCGAATTGTTGTACGGCTTTGGGTTTTTCGATATGCGCTCGCCCGGCGGTATTCCAGTGCGTGGGCAAGTGGCGACTAGACGAGATCCGCTGGAAGTGGTGGCGTTGAACGTAAAGAACGTGCGCGAGGCTGAGAAATTCCTCGTCGCCGAGTACGGCTTTGAATCCGTTAAGCCTCTCGACGCGAATTCTTACGCCCCAAAATCTCCCAACGGCTCGCGTTTGCTTTACTTCACCAGCCCGACGAAAACGTTTACGGTTATTTTACAACCCTGGCGAGAGAAGACGCCCTTGCGTCTCGGCGACACCTTGCGAGGCGTCGTCGTCGCGCGCGGCGGCGATTTCGCCCGCGCCGACGTCGTCGCCGACCCCCGCGTCGCGGGCGTCCCGTTCCAATCTCGCCCGCTCGCCCCAGAATTTATTTAATACGCATTGGATCGTCCATCATCGCTTGCCGGCGTGCCGCGCACCATCATCGCGCGCGCGTAGACGCGCTCCCTTCCCGCCTCGCGCGTGGTGCCTTCTCATGGGGGCCATTAAACAGTTTCAACAGTTTCTTCCTACGCGTCGACGTCACCTATATACGAATCGACACATGGAAACCGAACGCACCTCGATTTCACATATAACCCCCCCCAAAACGCCATGACGCGTATTTTTGTCTGTCTCGATCCCACATCCGACGCCGCCCGAGCCGACGACATCATTCGTCGACGCGGAACGCACTCGTCACCATGTCCACCGAAACCGAACGCAGTTCGTTCGCCGTCAAGGCTGGCTTAGCGCAGGTACGCATCGTCGATAATTCTTACGCGTCGCGTCGTCGCGAGGTCGAGAGACGCGCGCGCGGGATGCGACGCGGGACGTCGCGAGCGCGACGCCGTCATCGCCCCTAGGTCCTCGACGATGGCGTCGACGGCGCGATGGCGACGCACGCGACGCGCGATGGCGCACGACGCCGCGACGACGCGAACAGGGCGTTTTATTTACGCGAACGGCGTCGCGCGTCGCGCGCGGGCGACGCGTCGTCGGGGCGAAGGCGCGGACGATGCAACCATCGTCCGCGGACGTCATCGGGACGTCACGCTTTTTCCGCGAGGACAGGTTTGGCTGTCTGTGTTTTGGTGTTGTATGCGCGCGAGACGCGGTTGGGTTCGACGACTGACGAGACGTGGTGTGGATACGACGACGCAGATGCTCAAGGGCGGCGTGATCATGGACGTCGTGAACGTCGAGCAGGCGCGCATCGCGGAGGAGGCGGGCGCCGTCGCCGTCATGGCGCTCGAGCGCGTGCCGGCGGACATTCGCAAGGATGGCGGCGTGGCGCGCATGTCTGATCCGACGATGATCAAGGCTATTAAGGAAGCGGTGACGATTCCGGTCATGGCGAAGGCTCGCATTGGGCACTTTGTCGAGGCGCAAGTGCTCGAGGCGGTGGGGATCGACTACATTGATGAGTCTGAAGTTTTGACGCCGGCGGATGAAATTAACCACTTGAACAAGCACAAGTTCAAGGTGCCGGTGCTTTGCGGATGCCGCGATCTCGGTGAAGCGCTTCGACGCATCGCCGAGGGTTCTTCCATGATCCGCACCAAGGGTGAAGCTGGTACGGGTAACGTCGTCGAGGCTGTTCGCCACTGCCGCGCCGTCATGGGCGACATTCGTCGCTTGTGCGCCATGGACGAGGACGAAGTCTTCGTGTACGCCAAGGAGATTCGCGCCCCGCTCGAACTCGTGCAGCAAACCAGAAAGCTCGGTCGTTTGCCCGTGGTGAACTTCGCCGCCGGTGGTGTCGCCACCCCGGCTGACGCCGCTTTGATGATGCAGCTCGGTATGGATGGTGTTTTTGTCGGTTCTGGGATTTTCAAGTCTGGCGATCCCGCCAAGCGCGCGCGCGCTATCGTGCAAGCCGTCACCCACTACAACGACCCGAAGATCATTGCCGAAGTTTCGCAAGGATTGGGCGAAGCTATGGTCGGCATTGACTGCAAGGAGCAAAATTTCGTCTCCTACGCGGGCCGATCCGAATAGGATACCAGGCGCGGCGACTCTGATTATTTTACGCGACGATAAGGATTTTAGCACTTTAAAATTTCGAAATAAGACAATCTGTACGACATGCAATGCTATGTGCGCTAAGAGACTCCCCAACTAGTCGTCGCCGCCGAAAAACGTCCGCGCCATGCCTTTGCGCTTTTGCTTGCGCTCGCTATCGGCGCGTCTCGGTTTTTTCTTCTTGTTCTTCTGCGCGCTCTCGGTCGGTTGCGGGCGTTTCTTCATGCCTTTTTTCACGAAAGGTTGATTCTTCCCTTCTTTTAAGAACTTCTGCTTCCTCTCGAGCTGCTTTTCGTTGAAGTGCTTGGCCTTTTTCGTCGCGCTCTTGCCCGCGTCCTTGTTTGTTTTAGAGCTACTCGTCTTGTTCGTCGCCAACAACGCCTCCGCCGCGCGCCGCGCGCGCTCAATTTTCAAGAAACCGGGAACATCACCTTCGTCGTCATCGCTTTCGTCTTCGCTCGAGGAGAATCGTCCGCCGAGCGTGTCTTCGTCGTCGCCGCCGCCGGCTTCTCGCATCGCCTTGGCGCGCGCCTTGCGTTCCGCCTTTTCAGTCTGATTTCGCTCCCTCTTCACGTCCCCGGTCTCCGCTCCGACCTTGACGGCGAGATCTTTCAAATTACCCCTCGACATCGCGTCGTGCTCGAACTGACACTCCTCCCCGAACCGACACCGTCCCATGTTTAACCAATCCAAGCACGCGCCCGCGCTTCGCGCCTCGTGCACCTTGGTCGCGTACTCCAATCTCGCCTCTTTCCGTTCCTTATCCCTCGCCTCCCTCGCCTCGCGCTCTTTCCGACTCGCATTTATCCTCTCCTTCGCCTCGCGCTTTCGCAATCGCGCCTCGGCGACGCCCTCCGCCCCTCCGCTCTTCTCAAACTTGGCGCGTTGCGTCGCCTTTGTCTTCGTCCACGCCTCGCGCACGCGTCGCGCGCGTTCGACCTCATCCTTCGCACCGTCGTCGCCGTCCTCGACCTCGCACGCGCGGTCGAGCACGTTCAACAGGTGTCCTTTGCTGTCCAGCAATCGCAGCGCGTCGGCGTGCGCGTCGCCCTCGCGTCGTCCGCGCGCGCGCGCCAGTTTCGCCCACGACGCGTAGTCTCTCGAACTCTCGACGAGCGCGCGGGCGAAGTCGTCCTCCGCGCGCACGGCGCGCCTGAGGAGGGCGACGAAGGCGTTCTTCTTGCCCTTACCGACGCCAGCCACCATGGCGAGCGACCGCGCGCGTCGCGTCGGCGCGTGACGCGCGCGGTTCGAGGCGCGCGGTGGACATGACGGCGGCGGTGGGAAAACTGACAAAACTAAACCCTAACAACCAAAGGAAAAAAATTGAAATTGTATCTCAAAGATAATAAGCACTGAAATACGAACGAAAGGAACGCGCCGCACCCGTCTCGCATCGCGCGCGCCGTGAGCTTACGGGTTCTTCGGCGCGCCGAACTCGCTGACATTTGATTGAAAGTCTTCGTCGTCGCGCTACAGTTAACATCGTATACATACTTCGCCGCTACTCGCTAGTGATCGCGCCGCGACCATGCGCGCACACTAATTGTGCGCGCACCGATCGCGCGTCGTCGTCGTCACCCTCTACGCGCGCTCATCGCGCCGCGGCGCGTCGTCCAGCCTGCATCGCCGCGATCGTCTCGCTCGACGACTTTTTGTACTCGAACAATTCCTCGATCAGCGCCGACATGTCCACCATCGTCCTGTGTTGCGTGTCTATGATATCGCACAACTGCGCGCGTTCGTTCGCCGCGTCTTCCCGTCTCTTCTCATCCTTCGCGTTCGATTTTTCCACCTCCCACCACACCGCGCCGCCGGCGACGGCGAACACGAACGCCTCCCCCACGAATTCGCTCGCCGCCTGCAGCGCCGCGTCTTCGCTCATGTTCGCCTTCGCCATCGCCCGCTTCGCCTCGTTCCTCGCCTTCCTCGACGTCGTTCCGGGTTCACCGCTCACCGCGCCGCTCGCCGCGTCGTCGCGCGCCAGAAACGCCATCCACTTCGCCGTCGCGCGCGCGCTCTCGATGGCGTACGCGCGCGCCGTCGGCGACTCCTCCATCGCCGTTCGCAACCGCTTCGCCAGCGGTTTCGACGCCGTCTTCACGATGAGCGTGAACGCCTTTATGTACAGCGCCATGTCGGCGTCGCTCGCGTCGCGGCGCGCGCGTGCGCCGCGCGGCGCGCACTGCGGCGGCGTGGAATGCGCCGGCGCGCGCGTCCTTCGCGCTTCAATCCGCGACGCGACGCGACGCCGCGCGCGCGCATGGGCGCCAACGCGCGCTCGCGATCGCCCGCGTCCGCGTCGCGACGCGCGACGCGCGCGAACGACGCCGAGGGCGACGACGAGGGCGACGACGACGACGCGCGCGAGATCGCGCGATTGCAGCGCGAGCGACGCGCGCTGGACGACGCGACGACGACGTCGCGCGACGCGAGGAAGGGCGATGACGCGCTCGACGACGAACGAAACGACGCGCGCGAGGCGACGACGCGCGCGACGCGGACGGTGAAGGCGCCGCCGCGCGCGTACGCGCCGACGGCGGAGACGCTCGCGGGCGCGCCGCTGGACGCGGAGGAGGACGAAGATCTGGAGAGCGACGAAGCGCTCGGGTTCGGGAAATCGCGACGGGTGATCGATCGAGAGAGCGATTACTCGAAGCGACGGTTCAAGCGACGGCTGAGTCCGGGGAAAAAGGGGGAGGTGCGCGGCGACGAGACGCGAGGGCGACGAGACGCGCGAGAGGCTAGGTTTTGGGAGACGACGACGACGCGCGATCGCGGACGACGCGCGCGATGCGTGAGACTGACGGAAAATGCGACGCAACGCGCGGGTTTTGCCTCGACGCAGGACGGAGACGAAGGACGAAGCTATGCCGAACGCATGAAGGAGGCGGCGGTGGAGCGAGAGCGCGACAACACGCTGCGAAACATTGAAAAGAAGCAACGAGAAGAGGCGGAACGCGCGGCGGACGAGGCGCGACTCGCCGCGGCGCGAGCGAGCGAACCCGCGGCATCGTCGGCGAGGCCAGAGAAGCGCAAGCGACGATGGGACGCGAAACCGGACGACAGCGCGGCGCGAAGCGGGCAGGCGCCGGCGCCGGCGCGCGTGAGCGAGTGGGAAAGCGACGACAGCGCGGCGACTGGGACGAAGTGGGACGACGCCACGCCGCAGCGCCCATCAGAGTGGGAAACGATGGAAAGCGGCACGCGAGCGGCGGACGTCAAACCGACGCCGCGACGCTCGAGAAGCCGTTGGGACGAGACGCCGATGATTCGCGCGGGTGGCGATCCGAGCGCCACGCCGGCGTGGACGGGTGGCGAGACGCCCGTCATCGCCGCCGGTGGGGAGACGCCGAAAATCACGGCTGGTATGGCGACGCCATCTGCAGCGCAAATCGCCGCGCACGCCGCCATGCAATCGAACGTTCCTTTGACGCCCGAGCAGTATCAGCAGATGCGTTTTCAACGGGAAATCGAAGAGCGCAACCGACCGCAGACGGATGAGGAACTCGACGAGTTGTTGCCGTCCGAAGGGTACAAGATTCTCGAGCCACCGGCGAGCTACGTGCCCATTCGCACGCCTGCGCGTAAGCTCATGCAAACGCCGATGCCGTACGGCTCAAACGCCGGCTTTTTCAGCATTCCCGAGGAGGATCGCGGGCAAAAATTTGACGTCGCCCTCGTCCCCGAAGGTTTGCCGGAGATGAAACCCGAGGACGTGCAGTACTTTGCACCTTTGTTGAAAGAAACGGACGAGGAAGCCTTGACGATCGAAGAGCAGAAGGAGCGCAAGATTATGCGTTTGTTACTTCGAGTCAAGAACGGGACGCCGCAGCAGCGCAAGACGTCGCTTCGTCAAATCACCGATCGCGCCAAAGAGTTCGGCGCCGGACCGTTGTTCAACCAGATTTTACCTTTGCTCATGTCGCCGACGTTGGAAGATCAAGAGCGTCACTTACTCGTCAAGGTGATTGATCGCATCTTGTACAAGCTCGACGACTTGGTGCGCCCCTACGTGCACAAGATTCTCGTCGTCATCGAACCTTTGTTGATTGATGAGGACTACTACGCCCGCGTCGAGGGGCGGGAAATCATTAGTAACGTCGCAAAGGCTGCAGGATTAGCGACGATGATCGCCGCTATGCGCCCTGACATTGATAACGTGGATGAGTACGTGCGGAACACGACGGCGAGAGCGTTCGCCGTCGTCGCGCAAGCGCTCGGCGTGCAGTCTTTGCTTCCTTTCTTGAAGGCGGTGTGCCAAAGTAAGAAGAGTTGGCAAGCGCGTCACACGGGCATCAAAATCGTTCAGCAAATCGCAATCCTTCACGGGTGCGCCGTGCTGCCGCACCTCAAATCTTTGGTGGACATCATTGAAAACGGTTTGGGCGATGAAAACCAAAAGGTGCGCACCATCACCGCGCTTTCCATCGCCGCGCTCGCTGAGGCTGCGACGCCGTACGGTATCGAGTCGTTCGATAACGTTCTCAAACCGTTGTGGAAAGGCATTCGCGCACACCGAGGGAAAGTGTTAGCCGCGTTCCTCAAGGCCATCGGTTTCATCATTCCGCTCATGGACGCGATGTACGCCAACTATTACACCCGCGAGGTCATGGTGATTCTGATTCGTGAATTCGCTACTGCGGACGAAGAGATGAAGAAAATTACGTTGAAAGTTGTCAAGCAGTGCGTAGCCACCGACGGGGTCGAGCCAGAGTACATTCGAGCCGAAGTCATGCCTGAATTCTTCAAACATTTCTGGGTTCGACGCATGGCTCTCGATCGACGCAACTATCAACAGCTCGTGGAGACGACGTTGGAGGTTTCCTTAAAAGTCGGTGCCGCGGAAATCATCGGGCGAATCGTGGAAGATTTGAAGGATGAGTCCGAGCCTTATCGCCGTATGGTGATGGAAACAATCACCAAGGTGATTGAAGAGCTTGGTACGGCGGACGTGGACACTCGCATGGAGGAACTCCTGATTGACGGCATGCTGTACGCCTTTCAAGAGCAAACGTCGGATGAGAATGATATCATGCTCAAGGGCGTCGGTACCATCGTCAACGCCCTTGGACTTCGTGCGAAGCCGTACTTGCCCCAAATTTGCGGTACGATCAAATGGCGCATGAACAACAAAAGCGCCGACATTCGCGAACAAGCGGCTGATTTGATCAGCGCCATCGCTCCCGTGATGCGCAAGTGCGAAGAAGAGCAACTTCTCGGGCACTTGGGGGTCGTTTTGTACGAGTACCTCGGTGAAGAATATCCCGAAGTTTTGGGTTCGATTCTTGGCGCGTTGAAGGCGATCGTGAGCGTGCAAGGAATGACGCGAATGACGCCGCCGATTAAGGATCTTCTCCCGCGATTGACGCCAATTTTGAAGAATAGGCACGAGAAGGTGCAAGAGAACACGATCGATTTGATCGGTCGAATTGCCGATCGAGGTGCGGAGTACGTCGCCGCGCGCGAGTGGATGCGAATTTGCTTTGAACTTTTAGAATTGTTGAAGGCGCCGAAGAAGGCGATTCGCCGCGCGACGGTGAACACGTTTGGTTACATCGCCAAGGCGATTGGTCCGCAAGACGTGCTCGCGACGCTTTTGAACAACCTCAAGGTACAAGAGCGTCAAATGCGCGTGTGTACGACTGTGGCGATCGCAATCGTTGCGGAAACGTGCGCGCCGTTTACCGTGCTACCGGCGCTCATGAATGAGTACCGCGTGCCCGAGCTCAACGTGCAAAACGGCGTGCTGAAATCGTTGGCGTTTTTGTTCGAGTACATTGGAGAGATGGGAAAGGATTACATCTACGCCGTCACGCCGCTGCTCGAAGACGCGCTCATGGATCGAGATCTGGTACACCGCCAAACTGCGGCGGTGACGGTAAAGCATCTCGCCTTGGGATGCGCTGGTCTTGGATGCGAAGACGCCGTGACGCATCTGATCAATTACACTTGGCCCAACGTATTTGAGCCGTCGCCGCACGTCATCAACGCTGTGACGGAGGCGATCGAAGCCGCACGAGTGGCGCTCGGACCACATTTCGTACTCGCATACACGTTGCAAGGGCTATTCCATCCCGCACGCAAGGTTCGCGACATTTACTGGAAGATTTACAACACGCTGTACATTTCATCCGAGGATGCTCTCGTGCCGGCATACCCGGCGCTCGACGACGACGGACCGAACACGTACCGTCGCGTCGAGCTTGACTGTTTCGTGTAGAGAAGTATATAGAAATTAGAAGTTCTTCATTACACAACACACCGATTTTCCCACCGCAAGCGTCGCCGTCAATCGAAATCGCTGTCTTCGTCGTCACTATTCGCTTTGAATCCGCCCGTCCGCATCATGCGCGACATCGCTTCTCTACGTATCTCCTCCACCTCATCCTCGCTATCGCTCTCGTTCTTCTCCGGCTGCACCACCGCATCCGCTTTCAACAATATTCGCTCTAGTTTCGCCGTGGGGTAATCGTCCTTACCCCCGAGTTCCTCGAACCCAACCAAGCGATCGAACGCGACGCCGTCTTTGAAAAAAATCAAACACGGCAATACCTTCACTTGCAACTTGGTCACAAAGAACGGCGCGTCCGGTGCCGATATCTTGATAAACTTTGTATCGAAAAACTTCTTCGCCAGCGCGCTTAAATGCTTATCCATGATCCTACACCGCTCAAACTCTTGATGATAAAAATGCGCCACGACGCGATGCGTCGTCGTCACCTCTGGCAGGAACTCCTTCTCATCTACCTCGGTCAGCGTTCCGTGCCCCGTGCGCTCCATCGTCATCCGTCGCTCTTGCGCCTCTTTCATCGCCTGCACGCGCTCGCGATGAATGTCCTCTAAATCAGGATCCTACGCGCGACGCGAAAAGTCAACGCGAAAAGTCAGTCTTCCTGTCCTCGCGTCGCGACCACACGACCGCTCCCACCGCGCGTCTGTCGCCTCCAGTCCCGCCGCGCGTCCGTCGCGTCGCGTCCCGCGCGATCGCACTCGCAACCGCGCGCGCGCGCGTCGTCGCGCACCTCGCACAACTCCTTGGCGTCTAAAACTCGCGCCCGCGCCCGCGCTTTCGCGTGCGCATCTTCCCGCGTTTTCTCCTCCATGTAGTTCCTCGCCGCCGCCTCCATCACCGTGCCGTAATTCAGCGAGTGCATCGTGTCCCGGAACTTGCCGCCGTCCATGTTCATCGCGCTCGTTCGCCTCGCGCGTCCGCGAGTGCGGCCGCGTCGCCGCGCGATTGATGACTTTAAACTTTTGACGCGCGCGCGCGCGCGACACACCTCGACGCGGACGAAGCGCGCGAACGAACGCGCGAACGCGCGAACGCGCGAACGGACGGTCGTCCCCTGACGCTCGGTCGCGCGCGACGTCGTCGTCGCGTCGTCGTCGTTTCGCATCTTTTTTGGCGTCGAATCGACTTTGGTGTTGCGTCGAGAAGGATGATGTCGGAGGAGAACGATGCGGGCGCGGAGGACGCGCCGCCGCCGGCGTACGAAAGCATTCACTTCGCCGCGGATGCCGACGCGCTGCCGGAGGTGCCGCGGGATGGATACGTGAAAACGAAGACGATCGAGGTGAGCGTGACGAATCCGACCAAAGTCGGCGACGGGTTGACGGCGTACGCGGTGTACACGGTGAGCACCAAGAATAAAGATCCGGCGTATAAAAAGGATGAATCCATCGTGGTGAGAAGGTATTCCGACTTTCAGTGGTTGCGCGGACGCTTGTCGACGCTGTACCCAGGCATCGTGTTGTTTCCGCTGCCGGAGAAGACGGTGACGACGAATCCGTTTCAGAGCGATTTCTTGGAGCATCGTCGAAGCGGTTTGGAGGCGTTCATGAAGAAAGTGGTGGAACATCCGGGACTCGGAACGTGCGAAGACGTGGTGATGTTCTTAGAGGAACAGGGGGGGAGTTCGTGGGACCAGCGCGCCCCGTGGTATTCGCGCGGCGCGGTTGGCACCGCGCTCGGAGCCGTGGATTCTTGGTTTCAGTCCATCGGTACGGCGACGGAGACGTGGAGCACGGGCGCGGGGATGGAAAGTGTCATGATGGAGGAAGATCCCAAATATCTCGAAGCTACGGAATATTTGTTGCTCCTCGAAGAGCGCCTGAAGCGAGCGCTGAAGAGCGGGGGTGAAATCGTCAACGCGGTGCAGAATCTCGGCATTTTAACCGGTACGTTTGGAGAAAACGCGCATCACTTAGGCGACTGCGAGGAAAAAGGGGCGAAGATGTTGCTCGGCGATGAGGCCGGGGGATTAGGGCAAGCGTTCAGACAGGTTGGTTCCGCCGCGTGCACGATGCGGGCGCCGACGGAGGCGCAAGCGGAGCGCTTGGCGAAAGAGTTCCGCGCGCCGTTGAAACAAGCGCTGCAATACGTGCGCGCGGCGAAAGAATCAATAGACGCGCGCCTCGACGCGTTGTTGAAGCTGCAAGCGTGCCGCGCCAAGGTGCAGTCCAAGCGCGCCAAGCTTGAACACGCGTTGCACGCGCCGCCGCCGCCGCCGCCGCCGCCGCAACCGACGACAATTTTTGAGCGCCTCTCCGCTGCCGTCACATCCCCGACGCCCGTCACCGTGGAAGAATTACAGCGCGATGTCGGCCTCGCTGAATCCGCGGTGAACGACGCGCAAGCAAAGTACGACGACATCAAATCTCGCATGACCAACGAGCTCCCGCGCGTGCACGCCGAATTAGAACAAGTCATCAACGCCGCCTTCGCGAACTGCGCCGTCACCATGAAGGCGCTCGCCGAGACGCACGTCGAGGCTTGGGAATCCGTCTTCCCCGGGTGCACCGCCGACGCCGCGGCGTGACCCGGCGCATCCATCAAACGCGTGTAAAAATTACATTTCGATACGATTTCGCCAAGCGTCTCGCCGCGCTTTGACTGCTCGAGCGCCACGCAATCGTCATTGACGACCGCGTCGCGAATGGCTCGCGCGTCCGCGCAACGCGCGCTCGCCCTGCTCGACGCAGAACGCGACGAAGACCCTCTCGCGTACATCGCGCGCGGTAACGCACGCGTCGTGCGCGAAAACTTTCTCGATCTCATCACGGTGCGCACACACGATTCCAATCCAAGTTGGTTACCTTTTACTGACGTAAAGCGCAGCGGTTTCCCTCGCTCACGGTGCGAGACGACGATTATTATCACAACGATGGCTCGCGCGAGCGATTACTGTGCGCGGAAGGGACGATACCGATCGAATACAACGGTGCGAGGTATAACATTCCGGTGAAGATGTATGCGCCCAGCGACTATCCGACGACGCCGCCGACGTGTTTCGTGACGCCGACGAGAGATATGGTAGTAAAACCGAATCACGGGTGCGTGGAATCAGATGGAATGGTGGTGATCGAACGCGTGTTTCGATGGGATCGTCGGCGGAAGATGAGCGATGTGGCGCGGGCGCTGAGCGACGTGTTTAGCGCGGAGCCGCCGCTGTTTTCGAAACCGGCGCGCGGGGTAGGGAACGCGGGAGAGGCGACGCAGCGCACGGCGACGGCGTCGACGGCGGAGACGAGACCAGAACGAGTCCCGTTTAGCGTGTCTGTCGAACGACGACCGAGTTTGAACGAGCGTTTCGCGCAAGGGCAGCGAGCAACGACGAGTCCGCGCGCCGACGACGCGACGGCGGCGCAGGCGTGGTTTCGTCAAACAGCGATACAGTCTTTGACGGATCGCTTGAAGTCTGGCACCGAACATCATTTAGATGCAAACGCACAGCTCATCGAAACGCTCTTGGCGCATCAAACCGAGCTTTACGCGAGAAAGATTAATCTAGAACAGGAAAAGGGCGTGTTGCGATCGATGTGCGATCAGTTTGAACGCGACGCGCAGGAGCTCAGAGGGGCGACGGCGACCATGGAACGGTGGCTTGAAGCGCACCCAGACACAGGAGAAGTGTCGTTCGATCCCGAAACCGCGATCGAAGCCGCCGACGCGATGAGTCGTCAGCTCTTAAACGCGCACGCCAAGGATGCAGCCATCGAAGACGCGCTCGACGCGTTGGACGAACTCCTCAACGACGGCAAAGTCCAACTCGAAGACTACATGCGTCAGGTGAACAAACTGTGCAAAGAACAATTCATCGCTCGCGCTGAGATACTCGTCGTGTCGAGGATGCAGCAAGAGCGCGGTGTGACGAATGGCTTGGCGCCGCGCGACGACGGCGCCGAATCGCCGCGAGACGTCGATTTCGATTTTCTTCGCCCGCGACCGCCGCAATCATCGCCGCCACCGCGCGAGACGCGCAAACCACCGCCATCGTGGAATTCAAATTCAAATTCGAATCCGACCGGGTGGTGGGATTGTTAGATTGTTAGATTGTAGAAACTTACGAGTCGCGCGACTCGTAACCGCCGCTCGAGCGCCACACCGCGCCTGATGGACAGCGGCTCGTTCACGCACGCCGCGCCCTCGCACGTGGACACGAGCACGGAGTGGGACGACGCGCAGGCGCGGTTAGGGAACGTCAAACCCAAGCCCAAGCCCGCGAAACCGGAAAAGTTTACCGCATCGTTCGACGACGCTGGCGCTTTGGCGTCGCGACGAAACGACGCCGTCGACGCGTCGACGAGCGATGGCGATGACTTTGACGACGACGACGACGACGCGTACGTTCGCGAGTACCGCGCGCGGCGAATGAAGGAACTCACCGCGGAGGCGACGGCGAAGGCGCACGGCGAAGTGCGCGAGGCGACGCGAGCGACCTTCGTCGCCGAGGTGACGCGACCGAGCGCCGACGCGTACGTCGTCGTCCTCATGACGCGAGCGGGATGTCGCGATTGCGAGAAAATGGAGCGCGCGTTTGAAATTTTGGCCGCCAAGTTTCCGCGCACGAAATTCGTGAAAATCGCGCACCGCGAGTGCGTTCCGAATTATCCCGACCGTCTCGCGCCGACGGTTTTGGTGTATCGCGACGAGGACGTGGCGAGGACGTACGCCACGCTCGCCCCGTTCGGGGGCGAGCACATGACTCCCGAGGGCGTGGAGCTCGCGCTGAGAGAGACGAGCGCGGACGTGTGTCCGAGCGCGTCGGACGAGAGCGAGGCGGACGTCGCGCGTCGTCGCGCGGCGTACGTCGCCGGCGTGCTCGAGCGCGCCGTCGACGCGGCGAGACGCGAGGCGAGCGCGGACGCCGTCGACGATTAGCGAGCGCGTCGACCGTCGGCATCTTGTACGTATACGTAGCAGCACGCATCGACGCGTCGCTTCGTCGCGCTCGTCGTCTCGCGTCGCCGTCGCCGCGCGACCGACCGCACACCGCGCCCCGCCGCGCGCTCGGGGACGATGCGGCGCGTCTCGCCTCCTCCGACGCGCGTCGTCGCCCGCGCCCGCGCCCGCGTCCCGCCCTCGCCGAACGCGGCGCTCGTCGAGCGCGTCTGCGTCGCCGCGCTCGCGTCCTTCGTCGTCGCCTCGTCGTGCGCGCTCGACGCCGACGCGGCGAGCGCGACGCGGTTCGCGGGCGACTACGCCGATCCCAACCATCCGGGGTGTCCGCGCGCGATCGACGCGCGAGGAAACGTCTCGGGCCTCGACCCCGTGCCGTTCGCGCGCGGTCGAGGATGTCGAGGCGTGAAGAAGACGGACGCGAACAGGGCGGCGTCCAAGTTCAAGGCGTGGACGATCAAGGGCAAAATAAACAAGGCGGACGACGAGATCACGATCGATTTCGATCAAAAAGACGGCTCGGGCGAGCGGGTCGTGGGGAAGTTGACGCCCAAGGGCGACGTCGCGCTGCCGGACGGAACGATTTGGAGACGAAAGAGCGACGCCGACGCGTGGACGCCGCGATAGGCGCGCGCGTCTCGATCTGTGACCGATTTGTGACCGATTTGTGAAGCGTTTCGTTTCTTTTCGTTTCGCGCGTCGTTCGCTTTCGTCTTCGCTCGATCGCTCCTTCGTCGTCGTCGCCTTCGTCGTCGTCGCGTCCGGTCCGAGTCCAATCCGGATTCGTAACCGACCGAGACGACGACGCTCGTGGACCGCACTCTCGCGCGCGCGATGTTCACGTCCGCGCGCGAGGCCCTGGCGAAACAGACGGAAACCGACGCGTCGTCGCGCGGCGACGACTCGACGCGCGCGCGCGACGCGAACGCGCCGAAACCGTCGTTCGACGTCGACGCCCAAGATGCGAAAAACATCGCGCGCGCCGAAGCGAAAGCCGAACGCATCGCGCGCGCCGAGGCGAAGCGCAAGCGAAGAGACGACGAACCGAAGCAAACGTCTTTAATCGACGCGTGGCGACGCGGTGGGGCGCGAGCGTCGACGTCGGACGTCGGCGTCGGCGGCGATGTCATCCGACGGTTGTTGAGCTGCGCGCCGACGAGTTTCTACGCCGACGCGCGATTGGTGTGCAAGGCGTGGCGAGACGCCGTGGACGATCCGAAGTTCATGCCGTGCGTGAAACTCAATCGAGCGCTCGCGTTGGGTGGCGCGCGCGCGGATGCGGCGGAGGCGTACTTGAATGAGGTCACGGGACGCGAGCCGGGAGACGCGGGCGTCGGGCCGTTGGCGAGACACGCGGCGACGACGAAGACGCTGTTCAAATCGCGATTGGACGTCGAGACGTTTTGTCGATTCGTGGAGGAGGATGAACACTTATCGGGGGCGAGAGATATACGTGGGGAAGTGCAACCGGGGTACGACGAACCCGATGATTTGACGAAGATTGATGATTTTTGGCAGTCGCTCGGTACGGCGGCGTCGCGTTCGTTTCTAGGCACCGTCGGCGACGTCGCGGCGACGATTCGGGTGATCGCGAAATTTGCGTGCGTTCAAGAGCCGATCACGCGCGGCGGCGAGCGCGAGGCGAACAACACGCGATCGAACGGCTGGGCGGTGTTGGTTATCGCGATGACGCACGTCGCCGAAAACGAATGGATCGCTTCTCGGTTGCTTCGAGCGGCTCGACGCGCACTTCGAAGCGACGCGAGCGCGGAATTCGTTGAAGAAGACTTGACCGAGTTTGTCAATTTGCTCATCGCGTACGTGCGCTTGGAATCGAGATCATACGCAGACGCATCCGAGCCGGCGAAAGTCCACGCATGCCGACGTATGAAGGCGCGATTATCGGCCGCGTACGATTACGCCAATCTTCACGACGAACGGGAACAAAACTCAAGCGACGCAGATTTGAAAAATGTCGTGGGGAATTCGAGCGCCGCAACGCGTCCGACGGATACGATGCGAAAAACATCGAGATTGACACACGAACAGGAAGCCATCGTCTCGACGAGTTTGCGACCACCGCAATGGATGGTCGTGCACGCGTTCGCGGGATCGGGCAAGACGACGACTTTGGTCGAGTACGCGAAGAGAAATCCTTCGAAACGATTTCTTTATCTCGCGTTCAATCGTGCCATCACGGAAGAAGCCAAGACAAAGTTTCCAGCGAATACGGACGCGAAGACGTTTCACGGATTAGCGTACGGGCTCGCCACGTGGTACAAGGCGGGAGGTAAAAAACTACACTTCGGCGACAAGCTTCGATCGTCCGAAGTCTGCAAAGCGCTCGGAAAATCAATCAGCGATCGGGCTGTGGGCAAAGGTTTGGTGACGCTCCAAAACTTTCTAGTTTCTGCCGATGAAAATATTTCAAAGGAGCACGTGCCCACGGAAGGTGTTAAAGCTGCGTCTGTGGACGAAATCATTCAAGTTGCCGAGACGTTGTGGCGTATGATGAAGGACCGATCGAGCAACGATGTGCCGTTGACGCACGCCGGCTACATGAAGCTCTACCAACTGCAACGTCCGCGTCTGGATATCGACATGAGTAGAAATAAAAATAAGACGGGATATGACGTCATTTTGCTGGACGAAGCGCAAGATATCGCACCTGTGATGTTTGATATCGTTCTTCGGCAAACGAAATGCGCAAAGATTCTCGTCGGAGACGTACATCAACAAATTTACAACTTCACCGGAGCTATGAATGTGATGGATAAAATCGATGATCTCGTGGCTAGCCATCAAGTGACGCACAGGCGGCTTGTGAGAAGTTTTCGTTTCGGTGTGGAAATCGCCAATGTCGCAAACGCTATCTTGAACATAAAGCGCGAGAGCGCATTCCTTGTCGGCGCGCGATTGAGTGAGCTGGATCAAACGTGCGTGTTCTCAACGGAAAACGTTGCGTCTAGCGACCCGAGATTGAAGACAGTACGAGGTCCGCCGCCCTTATCTACTGTGATCGTAGGAGACGGGCGACGCGAGCAACTGGCGGTTCTGGTTCGATCGAATTACAATCTCATTTCGGCTTTGATGTATCTCGAATCCTCGCGTTCGAAAGTGCACGTCATCGGTGGCGTCGACGCGCTCAAGCTCGACCAAGTGTGTGATTTCGTGCGTTTGATACTCGACGAAGATCTAGAATCCATCAGCGACCGATACATCAAAATGTTCGTCACGTACGGCGGCGGCGATCTGGCTAGGTTTGATCAACGGCAAGACCAAGAGAGTTTTGTTGAGCGCAACGCGCTGACGAGGATATATGAAATCGCTGAGAACCAAGACGACGCGGACACTCTCAATCGAATACGCATCGCGCAAAGTTACCGCGAGAAGATGTTCAAACTCGTCAAGCGATTGAAAGATAGCTCATTCCTTTCGAACGAGCTCAACGCAAACTTCATCGTCGCCACGGCGCACAAGTCCAAGGGGTTGGAGTTTGATAACGTGATGATATGGGACGATTTTGAAGACGTCGATCGGGTCTGGCGCAGAGGGGACAAGTACGTATCGATCAGTACAGATCCGGTTTTCGGCGACGCAGACACCTTGGTCCCCGTCGATGAAATCAATTTGACGTACGTGGCCGTGACGCGGGCGAAGAAACGCGTTTTCTTGAACAAAAGCATCGCCACCCTCTTGGCGTTCCCGTCGCATGGAAACGTCCCGATGTACGACGAAATCGCGAACGGTTTCGCGCTCTTTCCAGAGAGATTTCCACTTCGGCAACATCGCGCCGCAGATAGAGGCCTCTCTCCGTACGTGCTTCGACGCGTCGAGTTTCATCCGAACGACCTCCAGGCGACGCATGAAAGCGTCCTGAATGCGCTGAGCTGGAATCCCTTGTTTAACGGGTTCCATGCGTCGATGGGCACCGTGCAAGTGCCCGGCGAGGGCGCGAGGCCAGTTCGCATACAAAGGCATGTCGATGGGAACGTGTGTCAGTGTTGTATCCATCGCGTTGGCGATCTTGAAGACATGCCATTATTGTTGGGCACCTTCGTCTGGCAAGTCGACCTTAAGAGTGGTCTCGTGTGCGTTTCCGACCGCGGCGTCGAGCAACGAGTCTGTACCGCCGATTCCGGCGTGCGCTTCGCGACCGCCGACGGCGACGCCAAAGACGCGCCGCGGTTCCGACGCCCCGTCGACGATTACGGCGATGCAAACCACCACGATCCCGCGCATCCGAGAATTTACGCGCTCCAAAATCCTCCGTATCTCTTCCGCACGCGACGCTGCGCCGGATGCGTGGATCCCGCGCGAGCGCGCGAGAAGCTGCGCGCGTTAGAGTTCGACGCGTACGAACGCGACGAGTTCTCTCGCCTGCCGCTGTTTCACACCATGCGGTACGAGAATCAACTCCGGCACGACGTCGCGATCAGCCGTAGAGAAAAGTTCATCACAGTGAAATGAAACGCAGAAGAGTCGCCGCCGCGCCGTCGCGACAGCCACGCCCGCCGTTCAAACCGCGCCACATCTCGGCGCGTCGCGCGATGCCCGCCGCCCGATCGAACGCCCGCGGCGCGTCCGCGACGACGACGAATACCGTCGACGACGCCGTGACGCGCGCGTTCGGCGCGAGCGGCGCCGCGCGATCGAACGCCGCGCGCGCGAAGCGAAAGAATTTCGCATCGGGAACCGCGGGCGCGTCGCGGACGGTCGCGGCGGAGCGCGAACGCGCGATCCCGAAGGGCGAGGCGTGCGACGCGCTGCCGATGGACTGGACGATCAAGTCGAGCGTGCGGTTGAGCTCGCGGGCGAGGTCGTTCCGATGGGGGACGTGCGCGGGGGCGAACGCGACGTCGGAGGGACTGCGGGCGTACTCGGGCGGCGACGCGTCCTCGTTGAGCATCGACGGTGGAGAAAGCGGCGACGGCGGCGACGACGACGAGGCGAGGTTGGAGAAGAAACAGAAATTGCTGACGCGGGCGATGTATTCGTGCGCGTATCCGGAGCTCGGGCTTTCGGATGAACAGCTGGCGTCGATGCGGGCGACGCCGAGCGGAAACGAGTGGGTGCGGAAACGCGAGTCCATGTGGGTGGATGCCTTGGTGAGTCTGTACGGGTTGCTCAAAGTGAGGCAATGCTATGCGTTTTACGTCGTCTATCGCGAGCGGAGCATCTTGTTCTGCGCGCCGGGCGTGGGAGGGGTGACGGATGGCGGATACGCCGTGGTGACGAATAGCAACGCGAAGATTCGAGCGGCATTGAAGGACGCGGCGGTAGATTTCACGAGCGCGGACGAAGAGGCGCTGGCGATCGGCAAAGCGAAAACTGTGTGGGCACAGAAATGGCGACCCGAGGACGAGACGCAAGGGTTGCTAGACAACCTGGCCGGCGACGACGCGAGCCGAGCGGAAATCACGGCGCATTTGGCCAAGATGGATAACCCAAGCAACGCTCGTCGCCGAGCCGCGGATACGATCATATGCCGCGGCGCGATCGCGGTGAATGGACTGTTGAACGTTCTAGTCGAAGCCTCCGGGGGTGATCCCGGAAGTTCCGACGGCGCGCAGCACGACGTACCGATATTGTTGGCACCCGTACCGTTCGCGCACAGCTCGATGAAACCTTTGGAGCTCAAGGCACAAACGAACACGATGTTGTCTCGCAAAGACGGCAAGAATGCAAACGCACTGTACCAATCATCCAACGCGACGTCGATGCAAACGGTGTACACGGCGGAGACGGATCGCGACGAACTCATTCCGCCGTGGACGCTCGCGCGCGTTTGCGCGGCGTTGGCGCTCAACCATGAAGACATATCTGCCACGTGCATGACCCACAAGCCTACGCACGGCTTGAACGTTGGCGTCTTAGCGGCGCGCGATATGTCGGATTCCAACACCAAGCATCGCGAAGCCGTCTTGGTTCGCGAGTGCGCGTATTACGACGAAGCCGAGACGTCGCGCATCATGGCGCCGCCGCCGCTCGGTTCGTCCGTGCTCTCGCGCATCGAGTACGTCAACGGGACGTATTATATCCCTTAGTGAAACAGTAGTGGATCAGAGAAGCGATGTAACGGCCGCACGCGCGAATGTCGCTAAAGTCTTTCGTCTGAACGTTGAGAAAACTCGGGCTATTTCGCGCTACGAGACGAACCGACCACCCGTCGTCACATCATCATCTCCGCGTCCTCATCCGCGCGCACCAAATCCTCTCCCTCCTCCTCATCCGCGCCCCCCGCGTTCGCGCACACGCTCGCTCGCTCGCGCGTCAACCTCTTAATCTCCTCTGTCAATTTTTTCCGCTCGAGAGACTTTCCAAAATTTTTCTTCCCAATCTTCCCTCGCTTACTCATCAACTCCGCGATCCGCTCTCGAAGTTCGCGCTTCCGCGCCGTGATCGCGCTCTGTTTCATCCGTCCCGCGCCTCCGCCGCCGCCGCCGTCGCCGCCTCGCGTCGCGCGCCCGTCGTCGCCGTCGTCCTCGTCCTCGCCGCCGCCCCCCCCCGTCGTCGCGAGCGCGCCGTCGATCGCCATCGCCGTCGCCGCATCGCTCGCCGCGCGCGCCGCGCGTCGTTTTTTCTTATCCTTCGCCCGCTTCCGCTTCGTCTTCAGCTGCTTCAGCTCCGCCTTCGACCGCGCCGCCTTCATCGCGTCGCCGTCTCGCGCGGCGTCGCGCGCGCGGTCGCGGTCGATCGACGCATCGATCGCTCGATCGCGCGTCGAACCTCGCGTCGAGGTCGATCTCGCGTCGATCGAACCTCGCGCGTCGATCGGCGTTCGCGCGCGATCGCGGGTCGCCGCGATCGCGCCGATCGCGCGTCGCCGATGGATAACGCGCGCGCGATCGCGACGCGCGTCCGCACTCCACGCACACGGTGCGCGCGATCGGCGACGCGCGATGACCGCGATGACGCGCGATGACGCGCCGCGCGCGACGCGCGGGCGAGCGCGGGCCCGGGGCGAGGGACGGGCGCGCCGCGCGACGCGATGGATGGGGCGATAACGCCGGCCGATGGATGGGACGGCGCGTCTCGAGACGGAGGACGGTGACGCGAACGAACGGTGACTGACGAACGCGCGCGCGCGAACGCGATGATAGGTAAAGAACGCACACGATGTCTGCCGCCACCTCCGCCTGCGCTCGCGCGATCGTCGCGACGAAGAAGACCACCGCGGCGCGCCGCGCGGGCAAGTCGGCGACGCGGGCGACGCCGCGATCCGTCGCGGCGCGCGCGGGGGGCGCGGGCACGCCGTTCACGACGTGGATCTTGCAACAAGAGATGGAAGAAAAGATCGACGGCGAACTCGCGGTCGTGTTGTCGAGCATCGGCTTGGCGTGCAAGCAAATCGCGAGCTTGGTGCAACGCGCCGGGCTTCAAGGCATGACGGGTTTGGCGGGCGAGACGAACGTGCAAGGTGAAGACCAAAAGAAGCTCGACGTCATCTCCAACGATGTGTTCTGCGATGTCTTGCGTCAAACCGGCCGCACGGGCGTGATTGCGTCCGAGGAAGAAGACGTGCCGGTCGCCGTCGAAGAAACCTTCGGCGGTAACTACGTCGTCGTCTTCGATCCGCTCGATGGCTCTTCCAACATCGACGCCGCCGTTTCCACGGGTTCTATCTGGGGCATCTACGAGTCCGACTCCACGTGCATCCCGGATTTTGGCACCGAAGATGCGGCCAAGATTGAAGAGAAGTGCGTCATGAACGTGTGCCAACCGGGGAACAACTTGTTGTGCGCGGGCTACTGCATGTACTCCTCTTCCACCATCCTCGTCTTGACCCTCGGTGAGGGTGTGTACGGTTTCACCCTCGACCCGACCGTCGGCGAGTTCATCATGTCCCACGACAACATCAAGGTTCCGGAATCTGGTAAGATTTACTCCTTCAACGAAGGCAACTACGACATGTGGACTCCGGGCTTGAAGAAGTACATGGACTCCCTCAAGACTGGCGGCGCGGAACAAGGCACCAAGCCGTACAGCGCCCGTTACATCGGTTCCCTCGTCGGTGACTTCCACAGAACCATCTTGTACGGAGGCATCTACGGCTACCCGGGCGACTCCAAGAACCCGAACGGTAAGCTTCGCCTCTTGTACGAGTGCGCGCCGATGTCCTTCATCGCCGAACAAGCCGGCGGTATGGGTTCCACCGGTAAGGAGCGCGTCCTTGACGTTGTCCCGGAAAAGGTTCACCAACGTGTGCCGTTCTTCACCGGCTCCAAGAAGGAAGTGCAGTACTTGGAATCCTTCATGTAAACGCCGCATATTTTTCACAACCTAGACGGAGATTTGTTTGTTAATACGACGAATTTTGGATTCGACACCGCTCGCGAGACGACCGCGCGACTTAAATAATCATCAAGGCGATGGATATTGATAATTTTCTACAGCGAAAAAAATGACTGACGACAGTAAATCACTTTACTGAGACTTGGCCACGCTCGTGGCGCGCTTGATGGCGCGCTTGATGGCGTCTCTGTCGAGACGCGTGACGACGTGAATTTCTTGGACTTGGCGTCCCGCGCGCGCGAGCAGGTTGTAACCATCTTCAACAAACACATTCGTGAGCCAAAGCTCGAGGTCTTGGCTCACGACGCGTTGTTCCATCGCTTGGCGACCCGGGATGACGGCTTCGATGCCATCCTCCTTGAGCAGGGAGCTACAGATGTCCGGCAATCCCGGAAGCGGAATCTCGCTCAAATCGTCCTCATCGATCGATGGTTCCGGCATCGTCACCGGCATGATGGTTTCCAACGTCTCCATCAACGGATCAGCTTGCGTTTGCTTGATGCTGAAGTTGATGCGACCGGTTTCGTCGTTCACCTCTAAAACCTTGACAAACTCGCGTTGTCCAACCTTGACCGCGTCTCTCGGGTGACTAATTCTATTCCACGAGATCTCAGAGATGTGCACCAATCCCTCCAACCCGCTCGCTTCGCCTTGACCGTCGCACACCTCCACGAACGCCCCAAAATCGCTCAACGAGGTGACGACGACCTCCTTGACGTCGCCCACGGGTAACTTTTCGCTCGCCCGTTCCTGCAACAACGCTCGCTCGCTCACCACGATCCGCTTCGACGAGTGATCGACCAACTTCACGTCGATCAATTTCCCGATCTGCGCCTCGAGCATCTTCGTCTCGTCCGCCTCCTCGGCCCCCCCCCTGAAGTCGCCCCGCAGGCGACTCGATCGCATTTGGCTCTTCGGCAAAAACGCCCGAAACCGTCCCTTGGTCACCCTGAGCACCACCCCGCCGCGATTCACCACCTCCACCTTCCCCGTGAGTCGCCCTCCGTCGCGTTCGATCGCCTCGATCGCCGCGCGCACGTCCTGTTCGCGCGCGTTCTTCGCGTCGCCGCCCGCCTCCGCGTTCGCCCTCGCCCGCGTCGTCCCTCGTCGCTTCGTCGCGCGCGCGCCTCGTCGCGCCCGCGTCGTCGTCGTCGTCGTCGTCGTCGTCACCGTCGCCGCGCCGCGACGCGCCATCGTCGCCGTCGTCGCCATCGTCGTCGTCGTGTGCCGACGCGGTCGCGCCGGCGGATAGCGTCGACGTCACGCGTCGGGCGTCGCCACACGAGGGCGAACGTCGCGTTTCGCCGAACGAGGGCGAACGTCGCGTCGCCGCCCGCCTCCGCGTTCGC
>MDSX01070593.1_pt1 | contig 29387 bp, 23 predicted proteins | sample 811141 | NCBI WGS metagenome assembly MDSX01 (sample SAMN05326642, study PRJNA326480) | marine metagenome | isolation source: seawater | place: Atlantic Ocean: South East | collected 2010
CATCATGTAATATTGCTTCTAATTGTTCTATACTAGCTTCGCCTAGTTTACTAGAGTCTATTGTAGATTTACCCAGCCAATTTCTATCATACAATCCAGATTCTTTAGCTTCATCTCTTGCTGCGTCCCTGGCTTTTGTTTCATCAGATTTGAACATGTCCATTACTTTACCGCCAATTTTCTTGGCACCCATTCCTAATAGTCCTACAGGAGAATATTTTAATCCTCTCTTAATACCTTTCATTAGTCCTGAACTTGTATCTACACCTTCATTTGCTAATGCTTTCTTAGGATCAACACCTGCGTCTATAGAAGCTTGAACTCTAGCTGCTGCTTCTGGATCTGTTTCTTGTAATTTTCTAAGTTCTGCTCTTGGGTCTTTACCACCTAAGAAGTTAGCAACTTTCTTACCATCTACTAATCCAAATGTAAGTCCTGATATTGCACCACCTACACCACTAGCAATTTTTTGTCCTGCAGTTGCTTTCTCACCTTCTGCTAGTCCAAAGTTTTCTCCAGCCTGACGTGCTCCTTTGAAACCTCCAAATATTGCTGAACCAGCTGCTACAGCTAATCCGACACCTGGTATGGCTCTTGCTAAACCTGCTGCACCTTTAAGTAATCCTTTACCAGCACCTTTAAGTAATCCTTTCTTTGCACCACCGGGAGCTCTTCTGGCGCCACCGCCACCTCCGCCACCGCCCATGCCAAGCATACTCATTCCTCTAGAAGCAATGTTTCTCAACATACCGCCTTTACCTCGGGACATGGCTCTTCCTCTTCCACCACGTCTTCCTCTAGAACCACCTCGTCTGCCTCTGGAACCTTTACGTCCTCGTTTGCCTTTACCTTTACGTCTATCATACATGTCCATAGCCATATCCATAAGACCACCACCGCCACCACCTTCTTCTCCGGCACCGCCTGCTTGACCTTTTAGGATATCTCTTATTTCTTCTAAGACGTCTAATTGTTGTTGTGGTATAGACTCTACATCTAATCCTGTTCTTGTATCTCCACTTGCACCACCCATTTGGTTAGCAAGTAATTGGTCTAACTTATCTTCTACATGTGTATCGTGAGTATAAATTGAACCTTCTTCTGTTGCTTGTTTTAATAATTCTTCTTGTGCAACAGCTGCTCTGTCTGTATTTTTGTCTATGTTTTCTTGTGTTACTTTAGTTTCTTCACCTGTTAATTGTAACAAGTCTTCACCTATAGCATCTTGAAAACCTTCCATTTGATCTTGTTGTGCAAACTCTGTATCTACTTGTTCTTGTATTGCATCTGATTCTTTGGCACCAAATAGTTTGGCAAAACCTGAACCTGCACCAAACAATCTGTTAGGGTCAAAGGCTTCTTTTAATCCACCCATGAATCCTTCTGTGCTTGAGTCTACACCAGCAAAGTCTTTTAATCCTGTTTTATTAAGAGGTATAAATCCTCCTAATGTAGACATTCCTTGTTCACTTTCTAAGTCTTTGCCTACTTGTTCTAAATTTAATTTTTGTGCTAAGTCTGTTCCTTCTCCAAACTTCTCTAGTCTCATTTTAGACTTTTGTATTTTAATGTCTAGCTCTTTAGCTTTCTCTTTGTCTTGTCCACCTATTTTAGAGTCTGTCATTTTTTGACGAGCAGCTAGAAGTTTAGAAAACTCCTTCATTTCGTCTTTGGCTTTAGGGTCTGATTTTTCCATAGCCATTTGAATATCTCCAGCATTATCTGCTAATGCTTGAGACATTGTGGATGCTGCTTTAGATGCCATTGAAGCACCTCTATCTCTTGTGGCTCTCGCTTTACCACCAGCACCTATACCTTCTTTAATGGCTCCTGATAATTGTTGAACTCTAAACTCTGACTCTTCGTATGCTTGTGCGTCAGTATATTGTCCACCACCTCTACCTAGTCCTAGTGTTTCAGCCTCTGATTCTTTTCTAAATTTTAATTCGCCTGAGCTATCAGTTTCAGCTCTTACAAGTCCTCTACCACCAATAGCAAGTTTTCGCATATTGTTTTGGTTGGCCCTTGTTGCACTATCTGACAACACTCCTTCTTTAACTGCTGAACTATCATATGTTTTTGCAGTTGACTGTCTACGTTTTCCTGTTTGCTTATCTACAATTCTTTGATCTGCTGCTTGCCCTAAGTTAGGTATGCCTGTTGCAGTATCAATACCATCTGGTCCTCTTTCATCACTTGTTCCTGAACCATATGTTTCTTTGCCTGAATCTCTATCTACAAGTTGACCTTGTCTATCTTTTGCTCTATCTTTTTTGTATTCTTGTATGCCTCGAGCTGTTCCTCTTACACCTTCAGGTAAGTCTGAGAAATCATTTTGTCCTACGTCAGGACCTCTATTACCTGGTTTACGGCCACCACCGCCTCCAGAGCCTCCGCCTGAACCGCCACCGGAACCTCCACCAGAACCACCACCTGTGCCTCCACCGGAACCTCCGCCTGTGCCTTCGCCTTCACCTGAGCCTCCACCTGTGCCTCTTGCTTGTTTTAACAGTTTTAGAATTTCTTGGTTCTGCTCTTCAATTCTCACTCTTGATTTAGCAGCACCTTTGTTGTGTTTCTTCTGATTTTCTACATTAGTGGTTAGTTTACCTAATGATTTTTTGACGTTTTTCTGAGCATCTCGCTCACTTCTAAATGTTGCTACTTCTTTTATTATTTGTAGGTTGTTAGCAACATTATTCTGCTTAGCCATTTTACTAAGCGCTTCACGTTCTTCTTGTCCTAGTTCATCTAATTCTTTTATGTCTTGTTGCAGATTCTTAAAGTCTTGAGAATCAACTATGTCACCTGTTTTCTCAAATGTCGTAGACTTATTTAGAGTCTTCTCTAATTTTTCAGAGTGCCCTTCTAGTCGTCTTACTAATCTTTCTAAATTTGTTTCTGCTGGCATATCTTAATAACCTTGGTTTTTTAATTTTTCCTTTTCTGCCTTTTTATTTAGATGCTCTACTAACATTGAAACGTAAATAGCTCTTTCCCATGGCATCATTTCCTCTAGTTCCGTTAGAGAATAATGATGTTCTTGCATTAACAGGAAATTTGTCTTGTAATAGTTTTCAAGACTTTCCTGAGAAAGAGTTAGCCGAAAAAATGGTCGTAACCATTAATGTCAACGCTATTTTCTCTTTCACATGCTTTACATTTCCATTCTACGTTATGTTTTAATAAAGGCATCTCTGTAAAAAACGCTTTCATTTCATTAAATGTATCTAACGGAAGATCTTCTACGAAACGAGTTATTTCCTCATCTGTTTCATCTTGTAAACTAAATGTTTCTTCCCCATCAACAACATATTCTATACATTTAGTTATTAGGTCAATGTCTTCTAACTTGTTTATAAGCATTCCAACATCTGCTCCAGGGTATTTTAACTTAATTGCTAATTCAGCTCCTGGAACTTCAATAAGATCTTTAGGTCTATTTTCTAAACCTTCAACCTTAAACTCTGATAAATCCATTGTGTAGTTTACAATTTCATCACAATTTTCGTTACCACAAAATAGTCTGAAGTCTGATTGTGCACCATGTGATTGAACTCTAATTTGTAAAAACAAATCTTGTAAGTCAAACAATGGCATGGTGTATGCATCTACATCTTCACAACAGTTTCCAACTATCTGTGCACAGGCGTTTACCATTTCTTCGTATTCGCCTCCTTCTGCTGCTAACATAAGAATCTTTTCTTCCTTAACCTTAAAAGGTCTAAAGGTAATCTCTTTACCTGAGGAAGCTAGTTTTCCTTTATGTAACGGCGTATCTAATTTTGGTAGTGCCATTATATTTCTCCTATATTATAATTCACGTTTATTTAAATCAACATCAATAGCTCTGGATTTCCAATAAGCACTGGATATAATAAGTGTTGTTCTCGCAATACTTACAGCACCCATTGCTAAAGGAACTAGGTTAAGAACTTTAGGTGTGCATTCCATTAACTGCCATTGAGCTCTTATCTTTCCTTCTTTATCTAATTGATTAACTAATATTTCTCCGAATGTATCATCGGGCCAAGCAACTTCTTTAGATGTTGCACTAACACAATGGTCCATCCATTTTTCAAATACATGACGCAGACTCCATTCGGCGTCACAATAAAAAGTAATGTTTATTTCATTACCTAAGAAACCTATATTTGTATTTCTATAGAACTGCCAATTACCTAAGTTCAGTTCTTTATTTGACAATGTCATACCAGGTATTTGAACTTCTTCACAAAGTAAAGTAGCTTCTAATTCAGCATCGCTTTGGCTACCATAACCTAGATCATTTAGTTCTTTAATCATAGTAGTAGGAAACTTTACATGTGCTTCAAATCTTTCTGTGTATGCTGGTGATAATGCTGAGAAAGCTTGTAAGGCAGCAGGTCTACCAGTTCCATCTGGATTTAACGTTGATAACGCTACATCTCCGTTTTGATAATTACTGTCTATTGCCATTAAAAGCCTCCTATACCGCCTTTTCTTCTACGCATTGGTTTTGCCATTGTCTCTCTATAAATCTTTTGCAGTCCTACGCCACCAGCAAATTGTTGAACGGGCAAAAATATTGCCGATTTCCAATGTGCAGGATATACTTTAAACATAGGACCCATTTGACTACTTAAATATTTCTTTGTAGAACCTTTAACTTCTGGAAACTTCGCAAAGTTTTTTACAGTTGCCCAATTAGATGCTAATTTACTTTCTCTTCTTATATCTGCAAAAGCAGGCATTAGCTTATCTAATAGTGCTGCCCTTAACATTGGTCTTAGATAATGTAAATTAATAGCACTAAAACCATCTGGCAAAGGGTCTACAATAATAGCCAACGGAAACCTATCAAAGTATTCCAGGTTCTTTGTTTTAGGTTCATACTCATACATATACATTGAACCAACTTCTAATTGGTCTGCTCTTTCTCCTAAATCAGAATTATAAAGTTCTGAAGGAGACTGTAAATGTCTGGCGTATGAACTAACCTGTTGAGCATACCATCTGGCTGATCTTTCAGTATCTCCAGCTGTTATGTTAATATCTTTAAATGGTGTATTATCCGCCATGTAAGTATTTATACCTAAATGCCTAAGTCCTTCTCGGTAATTATCATAAATTCCATATTTTGTTTCTTACAAAAATCTCTTGCAGACTTCCATTTGGCTTCGTTTACTCCGTATTGAGCAACTTCTTGTAGATATCTTTTGGTTTTACGCTTTTGTGTATTGGGAGGTCTTGTGAAACGTTCTGGTTTTACTTCTACTAAATAACGTTTCTTGTTATCTACTTCTATATAAAAGTCAACCATATATCTATGGACTTTGTTATCTAATGGATTACGATAAGGAATCTTAATCTCTTCTGAGACCCAGCCTGTTACAGAGTCATTTAAGTCTGCCCAGTTCATAAACTTTAGTTCATAACTAGAACGATAGACGATGTTCTGTAAATCACCTAGATATTTTAAAGGATTTTTAGGAATAAACCTTCCTTTGTATATTTCTTTAGCATAAACCATATAAATAATAAAAAGATCTTATAGGAGTATTTATAGTAGAATGAGTTGGTTAAGAGACAGCGCTTTTGGTAAGTGGTGGGGCATGGACTCATCTCAGCAGCAACAGTTCCAGAACGATGCTACTGAAATGACAAAAGTCTATAAAAATAAAGACTTTACAGACCAAGTTCAAGAACAAGCAAATAGCAGATCAAAATATAAATCAGGTTCTAATTCTGGGATATCATATTATCCCCAGGAACTCTTTACGAACAGTCAACCTAATGGCATACACTTTTTTATAAATGCTAGATCAAACTCAGCAGCAGCTATATCACAACACAAAGCAAATCCAGATGCATTAGCAGCAGCACAGGCAGAATACCAAGCAGAATACACAAAAGAAAATAGAGCTAAAGCAGAACAATACGAAACAGCATTGGGAGGAACTGCAGCACTTACAGCAGCTATAGGAACAGCAACTGCTATTAAGTCAGGTGCAATATTAAAGAAAGGTGCAAGTAACTTAGGTAAAACACTTACAACAGCAGCAGGCTCAGTAATAGCAGGTGGTGCAGCTGTAGCAGCAGCAGAAGTTATAACAACTGTAAGATTATTAGATTCAATTCAATTGTATGTTCCACAATCTATTATAACAGCATATCAAGCCAATTGGGATCAGGCAGAATTAGGTATGGCAGGATTACTTACAACAGGAAGAACAGGTATAGGCGATATATTATCTGGAGAAATGGTAGAAGCAGGAGCTAGGGGAGCAGCAGCGGGAGCAGCTAACCTTCCTAAAGCAGCAGGTGCCAACGCAGACTTTGGAGCAGCATTTGAAGCAACAAGTAAAAAGGTAGCAAACCCTTTCAAAGAACAATTATTTAAGAGTATAGGATTTAGGAAGTTTTCATTTAGTTATACTTTCTCTCCTAGAAATATAAGCGAGTATAATATGGTTACAGAAATTATACACAAGTTTAAATATCATATGCACCCTCAGGTATCTGAAAGTGATATATTTTTAATTTATCCTTCAGAGTTTTCAATACAATTTGAATACTATGATGAGAATACAAAACAGGTTTCAGTAAACGAAAACCTACCTAAAATATCATCTTGTATATTAGAAAACGTTAAGGTTGTATATGGACCTGATGGATTATTCCAAACTGTTAAAAACACAGGTGGTATTCCGTCAGAAATAACAATGGAATTAAGTTTCGCAGAAATAGAAACACTAACATCCAACAGAATAGACCAAGGATTGTAATATGTATTTTAAAGCAATGCCTAAAATATTTTATCCATATAAGGATAGTTCAGGTAAAATAGTTCAGACAACGGTTCCTGATATTTTTAGGCGAGTTCATATGGATAAGTTCTTTAGAAACAGAACAACTCTATTAGACTTTTATGTGAGTGATGGAGAGAGTCCAGAGTCTGTATCATATAGTTACTATGGCTCAACAAAATATCATTGGATAGTTTTATTGTGTAATGATATTGTTGATGTTAAAAGAGAATGGCCTTTGTCAGGACAAGATTTAGTAAGATATGCCAAAGACAAATACGGCGACAACAACATAAACGACGTTCATCACTATGTAATTAAAGATACTGATGTTATTGTTGATTGGGACGCAGCTAAAGTTTCTACAGGAGAATATCAAGCTGTTACTAATCTAGATTATGAAGATGATATTAATGAAAAGAAACGACAAATATTCTTATTGGATAAAAGATACTTAAATGAAGTGATACAACAATACAAGAAGTTGATTAAGGCATAAGTGATGAATAATGGTTAATTTAGCAAAAACAGCGGCAAGAGCAGTAGGTGCAGCAGTTAGTGCAGTAGCTATGGGCAATGCTGCCGAACCCAATATAGAAGAAGAAAATATTTCCCGTCCCGGGGATATTGTTATTGATGTCTTAGATTTAATGACCAGTTCAGGTCAAGTATTCAACATAAAAAGTTTTATGATTGATTTACAACTTACTGAGGATATATGGTCGCCTGCCATATATGGTAACGTAACAATTACAGACGCAAACAATATGATTAACTTAGGACCTATAAGAGGTGGAGAACTTCTTATAGTAAAGTTAAGAACAAAAACATTAGAAGACATTCCAGAAAATTTAATTGAAAAAACATTTCAAATATATGCCATTGAATCCAGAGTATTAAACAACGACAGAGAATCTTTTTACGATTTAAAATTTACTTCTATAGAGGCAGTAAGTGACCAACAAAGAAGTATTACACAGGCATACGGACATGATAGTTCTACAACAACAGATCAAATAGCAGAAAAGATATGGTTAGATCATTGCCAAGAGTTTAGAAGAATAGATGAAAAGAAAGCAACATCTAATTTAATTATAGGAGATACTCCTCACAGATCAAGAGTTCAATATACAAGTAATCATTGGACACCATTTCAAAACTTACAGTTCTTATCTAGAAAATCAGTAGGTAATAAACATAAAGGTTCAGACTTTATATTCTTTGAAGGTAACAAAAACTTTTATTTTACATCTATACAAAATTTAATAAAAGCACAATTAGAAACAGGTTTGTTTGAACACTATGTTTATGAACAAGCAGGTATGGATATGAGGCACAGAGATACAGGAGATAATTTTTTAGGTGCAGGGTTACCTAAAATGTTTAGTAAAATAGATGCTATAACTGTTCCTAGAACTGTAGATATATTAGACGGACAAGATAGTGGTTACTATGCATCTTCTGTTAGAGTATATGATATGTTTAGTAAAGAACAAGCAGAGATGATTATTGATGGTAGAAATAACTTTGCAGATTTTGTTCATACAGAAGATGGTATTCCTATACCTGAAGGCATACAACGTAATCCGTATTCATTTGTAAATATAAAATATTTGAATATGCTTACAAGTCCAGGCATGCAAGGAGGACTTAATACAGGTTCTAAGGGAGCAGCAGCTAATGTAAACGTAGCAGAATCACAGTTACTAAGACAACATTACTTTAATTCATTTAAGGATAATACATTTGAATTAACCGTTCCAGGAAGAACAGATATTGAAGTAGGTAAACTAATTAAACTAGCATATCCTATTGCAGGAGATAAACCTGAGGATGCTGAATATGATGAAATTGTAGACCCTGTATTATCAGGTAACTTCATGATATCATGTATAAAACATACAATAAATACAGGTGTAGGACATAAGATGATTATGGAAGTAGTTAAAAACGGATATGCAATAGGCACAGGACCTGAAGATGATGTGGTGCCTTCACTAGGTAAGGGAACATAATGGATTTAAAAAATTACGGCAAATTAAATATACCTGATTTTATATGGTGGTTAGGTGTTGTAGAAGATAACAATGATATAGCAATGGCTGGTAGAGTCAAAGTTAGAATTACAGGTTATCATACAGGTAATAGAGAAGAATTACCTATAAAACATTTACCATATGCTATTCCAATTAATTCTGTAGCTAACGCAGCAATGAATGGCATAATGGAAAATCATCAATTAGTTCAAGGCTCAACAGTTATAGGTTTCTTTGCAGATGGCGAAGACGGACAAATACCAATGATTATAGGAACTGTTGCAGGTAGTCCTATGTCAGCAGTAGATGAAGACGGCAATCCTACAGGAGAAAAAACATTAGACCCTGCTATAGCAGGCTTTACAGACCCAACAGGAAAATTTCCTAGATCCTCAGATGGACTTATACCAGGCACAAAAAAAGGAGAAGGTGGAGAAGATGGTTTTGCAGGAGTAGGAGAACCTGATATATCTAGGTTAGCAAGAAACGAACATGCAGAACATCACTATTCACTTATTAATAGAAGGGAACAAAGAGAGGAAGAAGTAAGAACAGCAACAGCTCCTTCAGTAGAAGGTGATGGTATATTAGACGATAAAGAAGGTAAAGCATACGAGCCTGTAAATTGGGAAGAGCCACACCCTAGAGGCAAATCTAAAGATGAGGCAAAATATTTTAATCCTCGTCAGGATATGATTGACGGAGGAGATGGAGACCCAAGTAAAAAAGGAAGTATGGAAGATTATACTTCATTATATCCTTTCAATACAGTAAAAGAAACAAGAGCAGGCTTTATATTTGAAACAGATAACACAGAAGGAAATAAAAGATATCATGAATACCATCCTTCAGGCACACATAAAGAAATACATCACGACGGAACAAAAGTAGAAAAAATTGTAGGTAGTGATTACGAGGTTGTAGTTCAAGATAAAAATGTTCTTATAAGAGGTAACTGCAACGTTACTATCGTAGGCGATTGTAAAATGCTAGTCCAAGGAGACAAATACGAGGAAATAGAAGGAGATTTATTCACTACAATACATGGAGATAGAATTACTAAAATACAAGGTAATGATGTCAAGTCTGTAGTAACAGACGTAACAGAATCAATAAAAGGAAATAGAACAGCTCGTGTAGCACTAGACGATACACTTACAGTCGTTGGTAACCAAACACAATCGGTTGCTAAGAAGAAAAGAGAGTCTGTAGTAGAATCTGTAATGGAAACATTTGGTAAACATTCTACTAACGTTACAAAGTCTACATTCAGACAAACAGCAGGTAATATAGTAGAAGTTACCGGAGGAGATTTAATGTTTGGTGCAGCAGGTAAGAGTGAGTTCGGTTCTTCAGGAGATCAAAAATTTAAAACAGAGGCAAATCAAATAATCGAGATTGCTACTAACCAAACAAAAACTGTTGGTGGTAATGAAAGTAATACAGTATCTGGTAACCAAACAGATAGTATATCAGGTAACTTAGATATTGATGCCTCACAAATAGACTTAAACTAATATGCCAGGAATAACTAGAAAAGGAACAGACGCAGCAGGAGGAACATTAACAGGAGGTTCAGGTAATGTTAATGTTAATGGAGCAGGAGCTGTAAGAGTAGGAGATGCAGTAGCAGGTCATGGTTTGGCACCACATGCTGCACCTACAATGGCAGCAGGTTCAGGAACAGTTAAGGTAAATGGCATAGCAGTATGTAGAGCAGGAGACGCAGCAACATGTGGGCACACAGCGTCTGGCTCAGGTAACGTAAACGCAGGAGGATAATATGAGCTGTGGACCAAGTGAGGCACTAAAAGGAATGGCAGATCAAATAGATGCCTTAGATGACAAAATAGATTCTTTAATTACAGAATCACCATTAGGAAAATTAAATGCCTTAAAAGATCAAGCAAATGATGCTGTAAATGGTGTCATGGGTAAACTTGAAAATGCTATACCAAGCGCACTTAATAAACTAGGAAATAAATTAGATCAAACATTACAAGAAGACGTAAGTGATATAGCAAAACTATTACTATTAGGTGTAGTAGCATATCCTCAATATGTTCAAGAATTAGAAAGAGTAAAAAGAAAGTGGGGCAAAATAGATTTAGGAAACTTCAAATCATTAGATGAAGTAGCAGATGCCTTACGAAGTGGTTCATTAGACTTAGATAGAATTTGTAAACTTATACCTAACACAGAAAAACAAGGAGTGAATGTTATTGTAAAAGGAACACCAACTTCATTCCCAGACATTGACCCTGTAGCATTAGTTAAGTATGGCAAACTACCTAATTACAAGACTCCTAAATTTGAAGTTCAAACAACTACAAGGGCTAAAAAACAAGCAGAAGAATTCCTAAATTTCGAGCTACCAGAATTCGACTTCTAGTATAAATACTATTATGGCAAGTGTTAAAGGAAAGAAAAATAGAATATATACGGACATTGACCTGTCTTTTGGAGTCAATGCTTTTTCAGGTGACTTAAACAAAAAACTAGATGTTAATGCTGTCAAACAATCAATAAAGACATTATTGCTAACACAAAGCGGAGAGAAACCTTTTCATCCAGAGATAGGAAGTCCATTATATGGATTGTTATTTGAGAACATGCGTCCTGGTATGGAAACAGTAATTAGTTCTAGAATTCAAGATGTTGTAACAGCATTTGAACCTAGATGTAAAATGAAGGTAGTAGAAACACAAGCAGATTACGATAACAACATATATAACGTTTCAATGTTCTTCCACGTAGTTGGCATCAACGAGCCCCAGTCAATGCACATGGAGCTAAAGAGGTTAAGGTAGATGGCACAATTAAACGTAACAGAATTAGATTTTGATCAAATCAAAAATAATCTAAAAACATATTTAAATAGTCAAGATGAATTTTCAGACTATAACTTTGAAGGAGCAGGACTTAGCGTTCTGTTAGACATACTAGCATATAATACACATTATAATGGTATGTTGGCTCATATGTTAGGTAATGAAAACTTTATAGACACAGCAATTAAAAGAGAGTCTGTAGTATCTATTGCTAAGGCATTAGGATATACACCTAGATCTTATAGGGCAGCACAAGCAAAATTAAATCTAGTGGTTACACCTCCAACAAGTTTTACATCTACTACAATGGAAGTTAGTAGAAATCAATCATTTAATACCACAGTAGACGGAACATCATATACTTTCTTTCCTAACGAAACAGTAAACACAAATGCTACAACAGCAGGTGGAGCAGGTCCATACTTTTTATATGGCACTCATACAACATTAGGACAAGGATATTATTATCCTATATACTTAACTGAGGCAGCAGCAGTTGCAGCAGACACAGGCGGAACAGGAGCAACATCATATAATTTTAAAGAATATAATGGTGTAACATTTTATTCTCCTAACAGTAGTAAAAGAGAGGCAGTTCAAGATTTAGGAACAACTACAACATCAGGAGACTCTACAGTTATTAGCACAGGGCTAAACTATGGCATGTATGTAGGACAAAGTGCAGACTCGGCAACAAAGACACAATTTGTTTTACCTGGACTTACAGTAAAAGAAGGCGTAAGAGTAGAAAATGAATTTATTGTTTCATTAGGAAATGAAGTAGGACCTTATGTAATACCTAATCCTAGAGTAGACGCTACAACATTAAGAGTAAGAGTTCAAGACTCATCTACTAATTTAACAAGAACAACATTTAGTAAAGAAACAAGTTTCCTAAAAGTTAAGAAAGACACACTAGCATATTTTGTAGAAGAAGGAGCAGATGGCTTATTCCAAATTAGATTTGGAGATGGTGTAGTAGGTAAAAAATTATCTCCAGGTAATATTATTATTGTAGATTATTTGAATACAAACGGAACTATTGCTAATAATGCCAGTTCATTTTCAATGACAGGAACTTTAACTTCTAGTGGAGAAGTTATTAAAACAGGAACACATTCTAAATCTGTATCAGGAAGTATAAAAGAATCTATAGATGAAATAAGACACAATGCACCTAAGTTTAATGCTACAAGAGATAGAGCAGTAACATCATCAGATTATGAATCACTTATATTAGCAAGTAATAGTAACATACAATCTGTTTCTGTTTGGGGAGGAGAAAAGAACGACCCACCTATATATGGTAAAGTGTTTATATCTCTAAATCCTGTAATAGGAACAATTATTACAGAAGCAGATAAAGACAATATTAAAACACAGGTTATAGAACCTAAAACACCTGTAGCAATTATTCCTGAATTTGTAGACCCAGAGTTTACATTTATTACTTTGGATATAGGAGTTACATACGACCCTAAACTTACAACACTAGCAAAAGGACAATTAGAAAGCGCAGCAGAAGTTGCAGTAACAGAATACTTTAATACAAGTCTAAACAAACTTAATAAAAGTTTTTACAATACAAGACTTCATGATTTAATTAAAGCATCATCAGATTCTATTATATCTGTAAATATTAATTCTAAATTACAGAAAAGAATAACACCTGATCTTACTAAACCTAAAAATTATACAGTTAAATTTAATCAAAGAATACAGCCTGGAGAAATAACATCTACATACTTTGATATAACTTCTGCAAATGTTACTCAACAAGTTTCATTAATAGACAAACCAGATGCAGGTGTAGTTGCACCTAAGTATAGTGGCGGTGGTGTTGTTAATGCCGTTAAAGCAGATGGTTCTGTTATTGCAGAAGTAGGAACAATAGACTATGATTCAGGAACAATTAATTTACCAGCAATAACAATTAACGCACTTGCAGGAACAGAAAAAGAATTAAGAATTGGTGCAGGGTTACAAAATGATAATAAAGATATTACAACACAGGCACTAATAAGAACATCGGATACAAGCACAGCAGCAGTGACTGCTAAACCTAGCAGAAATACAGTATTTACATTAGATGATAGTGTAATCAATGCAACAATTAATACATCAGCAGGACTTGTAATTACAGCAACACCAGAAGTAGAGGAGATCTAGTGTCGGATTATATCCCATCGTTTTATAGATACGTTTCGTCTATAACAATAGACAACGGCGGTGCGGGTTATCAAAATGTTCCTACGATTACTATCAGTGGTGGTAACGGAACAGGTGCTACGGCAACAGCAGAAGTATTTAATGGTGCTATTAGTAAAATTAATATTACAAATATAGGTTCAGGATATACATCAACACCTACAGTTACAGTAACACCTCATTCATCAGATACAATTACAACAAATGCAGTATTATCAGCAGTATTAGATTCAGCACAAGGTCAAATACAATACGAAAAAAGAAATCAAAATATATTAATAGGAGATCAAGTTCCTGAATATGTAAGAGATGAATATCCTATATTCGTTACATTCCTAGAAAAATATTATGCCTTTATGGACCAACAGGCCAAACAAGGCGATGAAATATTAAACTATACAAATGATATAGACGCAGCGTCTACTAACTTCTTAGACAAATGGAGAGGGGCTCTAGTAAGCGACTTTCCTAAAAGCATACAACTAGATAAACAGTTCTTTTATAAAAGAGCAAAAGACTTCTACGAAGCAAAAGGAAGTAAAGAATCTATTGAGGCATTCTTTAGAGTTATGTATGGGGAGAATGTTGAGGTAACATATCCTAGTAAATTTGTATTAAGACCTTCTGACGGAATATATTCAAAAGAACGTGCAGTAAAATTACAAGAAGCGGAACATGGAGGTTCTAAAGAACCTTTAACCTTAGAAGGTAAAAAGATAGATGTTCGTTATCACGAAACAACAGGCTCTGTTACTGTTTTAAAACAACACAATGCAACAGTAGCAAGAGTAGAAAAGAATTCTTATCAAACAAATGGATTAACCTTACAACGTTTTGAGTTAGTTCTAAATTTTGATGAAACAGTAACAAGTGTAAAAGGACCAGGTGCAGGAGCCACAGGAACTGTAACAGTAAGTGGCGGAGCAGTAACAGGTGTTACTTTAAGCAATGCAGGAGCAGGTTATCACGCAGCACCTATAATTAGAATAGGTGGAGATGGTTCAGGAGCAACGGCAACTTGCACAGTATCAGATGGAAAAATAACATCTGTTACAGTTACAGCAGGAGGCTCAGGTTATACAATAGCAACAGTAGATTTTCATACAGACGATGTTAGATCATATGTTGTAGATGACGGAGCAGCCAATACACAAGACGATATTTATGGCTACCTTGTTAGAGTATTAACAGGTATAACATTTAAATCTTACTCAGGCTCAGCAGCAGATGCAGGATTTAAAGTTGGCCAAGTTTACCTAGTAAACGAAACAGGAGATGATGGTAGAGGTTATGCCACAACAGGTGATGGTTCTAACAGCGCCGGTGGTGGTTATTTCTTCCAACATTCATCCAACTCAGACAATTATACATTTAAAGGTGGTGCTAATGATGCTTATGTAAGAGTTACATCTGTTACAGCAGCAGGACTACCAGATGGATTTACAGTTATCAACCCAGGTTCTACATTCTTAAATGAAACAGCAGACATAACTTTACTATCTCCTACAGGAGAACAAGTAACAGTTACAATGACTACTGGTTACTTATTTGAGTATGAAGGCAAATGGAAAGATGATAGAGGTAAGATATCAGATGTAAACGTATTACAAGACAACAAAAGATTTCAATCTTATTCATATGTTGTTAAATCTCCAATACAACAAAACAACTGGAATAGAGCATTACGAGATACTGTTCACCCAGCAGGTATGGAAGTATTTGGAGACTTATTAATACGAAGTGTTGTAGAATTTAATCCTACGTTTGAAGTTCAATCAACAGGATATAATTTTTATGTATTTGATCATGATGATGAAGCAATTACAGGTCAAACATTTAAAATTGACTTTATTAAAATTCTCACAGACACACATAATGCAAGTGAAGCCCATGCAATACAATTTGATATGGGTAATATTTCAGAAACAGTTTCAGGACAAGACCAAGGCTCAGTTCCATATTGTGTAGATGGTTATTGGAATGATTCTACAGATGGAAACACAGCAGATGATTATAACATAGGAGATGAGTTATTCATTAAACACATTTCCAAACCATTCTTAGAAGCTCTTACAGCTACAGACTCAGTTACTGAGGATGATATAGATATTAGCTTCTTTAGAACTCCTACAGAAACAGTTGGTGCAACAGAAGCATTGGCAAATCACTTCTTCAAACAATTTGATGAAGGATTTAATAATGTTTATTGGACACCAGCATCAGGCACAGGTTCATATACTAACGATTATGACAACCAAGGTAACTTCCTGTATTATGTAGGAACAAGTTTAGGCTCGGTTACAGCCGTAGATTCTATTAATGTTGAAAGGATAATGAGTATCCCAGATCCAGATGATACAATATCAGTAACTGAGGCTGTCAGTGTGGCAGCAACATTTAATAGAAGCTTTACTACTAATGCAATGGCACAAGAATCTCATGCACTAGCAATGTCAGTAACATTTACAGACACAGAAAATGCTACAGAATCTCATGCTAAGTCAGTAAGTAAAGTAATCGCAAATGCAATAGCGGATATCTTAGATAGTCCAGCAATTGCATACAGCAAAGCACTTACAGAAAGTGCAACAACTTCGGAAACCGTTGTTAAAACAAATAATTTAGGAGTTTCTAACTCAAAATCAGCAACGGATTCTATAAACAGTATAAATACAAGTAAAGGAATAACAGAAACCGAAACTGCTACAGAGGCAGCTGTTAAATCATTAAGCAAAGTGTCCACAGATAGTGGCACAGCAGATGATACAGGTATAGGCTCTATGCAGGATTACTGGGACCCGCTCTATTGTGGCGAGGACTATGTAGGAACAGGTTGGACATTTACATAAACATAATAGGAGACAAAAATGTTTAAGAAAGATGAAAGCAGAGCGTTAGGTAAGCTCACTATTGAAGTCAAAGACAAAGACGGCAATCTAAAACAAAAACAAGAAGTAAAAAACTTGGTTGTAGATACTGGTCTTGACTACATTGCATCTAGAATGAAGGACGCTACAGCTACAGCTATGTCTCACATGGCTATCGGAACAGGCTCAACAGCAGCAGCTGCTGGGAATACTGCTCTAGGTTCAGAGGCAGCTAGACAAGCATTAACTTCAACCACCGTAACAAGTAACGCTGTTGCTTATGTTGCATCATTTGCAGCAGGAACAGGAACAGGAGCTATTACAGAAGCAGGTATTTTAAATGCAGCTTCAGGTGGAACTCTACTTTGTAGGACTGTATTCTCAGTCGTAAACAAAGGTGCAAGTGATTCAATGACAATTACTTGGACAGTAACTATTTCGTAAGGAACATAGTTAATGGCGCTAGTTTTAAGAAAATTAGGTAGGGTGGAATTGGCTCGTTCATTCCTAAGAGATATTAGGAATAACAACGACTACTTCCACTTTGCTATTGGCAGAACAACAGCCTGGACAGATGATACTGCTCCAGAAGTTCCTATTGATTCTGACAAATATGTTTCAGATTTTAGACGTGGCATGATGTTCACACAAAGGATTGACTCAGCAGATATTTGCATGTTGGCAAGACGTGTAAATTGGACACAGGGTGAAATATATGACGAGTATGATGATAGTTATTCATCTACTAATCAAGCATATTCACAGGCACAAAATTTAGCAGATGCAAACTTTTATGTAATGACAGATGAGTTTAAGGTATATAAATGTATATCTAATAATTCAAATGCCACTTCTCAAAACAAACCAACTAGCACAGGAACAAGTATATTTGAATTGTCGGACGGATATAATTGGAAATTTATGTTCCAAATATCCGCTTCAGATCAAAACAAATTTTTAGACGCAGACTTTATACCTGTTAGGAAACTTACAGGTAATCCAACACATGATGTGAATGGAGAAGTTGATAGCGTTACAATAGACGCAGGAGGGACAAGCTATACAGGTGTCCCTACTGTCGTTTTAGCAGGAGATGGAACAGGAGCAGCAGGCACAGCAACAGTATCAGGTGGTGCAGTTACAGGTGTTACAATTACAGCTTCTGGTTCAGGTTATAGTTTTTGCTTTGCCACATTCGTAGGCGGTGGTGGTTCCGGAGCAGCAGCTACAGTAAATTTAGGAGACGCAGATAGTTTACCAGCATTACAAAGTGCTGTAGAAGGTGCGTCTGTATCAGGAACATTAGACAGAGTTATCATTACAAACCCTGGGCAAGATTATATCCAAGGAGATGTAAATGTTTCAGTGGTAGGAGATGGCACAGGAGCAGAAGCAAGTGCTTATGTAAACGCAGCAACAGGTTCTCTTACAAGTATTAAGGTAACAAATCCAGGAGCTGGTTATTCTTATGCAGAATTAGTTATTACAAACACAGCAGCACCTGGAGTAAACGCAGCAGCAAGAGCTATTATAAGTCCACAAGGTGGACACGGATCAAACGCAACAAGAGAATTGTTTGCAATGAATCTAGGACTTACAGTATCATTTTCAGATAATGATAACCTAGATTTAATATTAGGCAACGACTTTAGACAGATTGCACTAATTAAAAACATGTATGATACAGCAGGAACACCTGCAGTATTTACAAGTAACACAGGAACAGCATGTCATATAATAAATTTGGCATCAGGTCAACTTGGTAATTATGCAGTTGACGACATATTAACAAGTAACGATGGAGGAGAGTTTCAAGTTATACAATTAGATACAACAGGAAATAATATCTATGTAACTGCTAAGATTCCATTAATAACAAATTCATCTACTTTAACAAATACTACTCAAAACATCACGAGCTTGAGTATAAATAGTGTAACAAGTCCAGAAGTAGATAATGCAACAGGCGAAGTAATTTATTTAGATAATAGATCTCCTGTTACAAGATCAGAGGACCAAGTAGAACAAGTAAAGGCATTGATTAGGTTTTAACAAATGGCATTAAATTTAAACGCATCACCATACTACGACGATTATAGTTCAAGTAAGGACTATCACAGAGTATTATTTAAACCAGGCGTAGCAGTTCAGGCTAGAGAACTTACGCAGTTACAAACTGTTTTACAAAATCAAATAGAAAAAGGTTTCGGTTTTGTATTACAAGAAGGTGCAGTAGTAACAGGTTGTGCAGAATCACTTTTAGTTAGAGACTGGGTCAAAATTTTAGACACAGATGCCAGCAGTCCTGCAGTAGCAGTAGACAATTCTACACTAGCAAATTATGTAGGAGATACAATAACAGGTTCTACATCAGGACTTAAACTTACAATCACAGGTGTTGAAACAGGAACAAACGCAGCAGCACCATTAACAAAACAGATTTTTGGTAACTATAAAAATTCAGCCACAGGTTATACAACATTCGCAGGTGGTGAAACATTAACAGTTACTTCTACAGACGCAGGTAGAAACGGAGACACCTTTGTCGTAGCATCAGCAAATACAGTAACATCAAGAGCAGCACACGCAGGTAGAACAAAAGAACTTATACTAGAACCTGGACTAATATTTGCTAGAGGTAATTTTATTAGAACAGAGAAGATTTCATGTTTACAAGATAGATTTTCTCAAAGAGCAGACAGAAAAGTAGGTTTCTTAGTAACAGAAACAGCACAAACATCAGCAACAGACGCAACATTACTTGACCCTGCACAAGGTTCATTTAACTATAATGCACCTGGAGCAGATAGGTTAAAACTTGTCGTAACTCTAAAGTCATTATCAATGACAGACGCAATTCCAGAAAACTTTTACTTATATTATCAAGTAAAAGACGGAGGACAATTCCATAACAGAGTAGTAGATAATCCTTTAGCAGGATTAGGAGATATACTTGCAAACAGAACATACGACGAGTCAGGTAACTATGTTGTAAAAGGAATGACAGTAGGTGTTAGAGAACACTTTAATAGCGGAACAAACAATGGTGTATTTACATCAGCACAAGGCGGTAATAGAGATGGTCTTGTTATTGGTGTAGCACCCGGTGTATCTTATGTAGGCGGATTTAAAAGAACACTAAACCAAACAAGAAATGTTATTATTAGAAAACCAGAAGGAACACAAACATTAGAAGGTGTTCCTGTTTCAACATCATTTGGAAATTACTTACAAATAAACAAAGTAAGAGGTATATGGGATATTGATGGTGGTGGAACTGTAGATCTATATGACACAGCACAAGCAAACAATGCCGTTGCACAAGGTAATAAAATAGGAACAGCAAAGGCAAGGCACATATCTTATGAAAGTGGAACAGCAGGCTCAGGTATTATGGGATTGGCAGCTGTTTACAGACTTTATCTATATGATATTAATCTAACATCTAGTAATTCAGAAAGTATTAAAGGTGTAAGATATGAAGATGGTGTTATAGATGGAACAGCAGATGTTGTTTTAGTAGGTGGTAATTCAGAAATAAAAGAAGCATCTGCTAACAAGATGATATTTGCTTTACCTAATAATAATATTAAAACATTAAAAGCAGACACAGGTAATACATACGACCACAGTTTCCAATACACAAAAGAATTTGATGTATCATTAACAACAGGAACAGGTGCTGTTACAATTACACTTACAGGCGATGAAACATTCCCTTATGACACTTCAGGTTCACAATTAACAGACACAATTAAATTAGCAAATATTGTTATGGTGTCTAAAGGTGGATTTGTAGATGGCTCAACAAACACAATTGCACCTGGAGATTTAATTGATATAGACGCAGCAGCAGTTACATTGTCAGGTTCACAATCCATGACAATTACATTAGCAGGTGGCGGTATAACTATTGGTGGTGGTTCTGATGATGTTAGAATATATGTAAATGTTCTTAAAACAGACGCAGCCCCTGTTGCTAAAGCTCTACAAGACGATAAGTATGTTGTAATTAATACAAATACACACCCTGCAGGAACAACAGGAGAATATCAATTAGGTGTTTCTGATGGATTTAAATTAAAAGAAGTTAGAGCACATACAGCAGCATTTACAGCATTAACAGATGGTATAGACGTAACATCTGATTTTAGATTTGATAACGGACAAAAAGACAATGCAGTAGGACATGCTAAAATTATAAAGAAAGGAACAAGTTCACTAAACCTTTCAACGTATGATTATTTGTTAGTTAAATTTTCATACTTCTCACAAACTGTTACAGAAGCAACGTTTAGTATTGTAGACAGTTATCCTGTAGATGATAGTGCAAGTCCAGCAGCATCTACAATTAGAACAGAAGAAATTCCAGTATTTAGATCTTCCAAACATGGAGACTTTGATCTAAGAGATTCGTTAGACTTCCGTCCTAGAATATTAGATACAGTTACACCTACAGACGGTAGTGTAATAGGAAGTTTAATAGAAAACCCAGACATATTAGAAGTAGTAGATAGACCAGGTAACGGACTTACAAACCCTGTTCCTATTAAAACATTTACAACAGATTACATTAGATATCAAGGTAAAAAACTAAGAGTAATATTAGACTTTGATGGTAACATTAGACAAGTAGAAGGTCCATACGGAGACTATCCTGTATTACCAGCAGAGCCAGAAAAATGTATGACAATGGCAACTGTAGACTTGCCACCTTATCCTTGTTTATCAACAGATAGAGCTAGGGAAGTAGGCAGACCTGATTACGCTGTTAAAGTTCAACAATTATCTTTCAAACGTTTTACAATGAGAGATATTGGAGCATTAGAAAATAGAATTAAAAACCTAGAATATTACGCATCACTTAACTTATTAGAAACATACGCAAAAGAACAAACAATCGTAAACTCTAGTGGTGTTGATAGATTTAAAAATGGTATCTTAGTAGACCCAATGACAGGTCATAACATTGGTGCTGTATTAGACCCAGACTATAAGATAGCTATTGACCCTAAAAAGAAACATGCTAGACCATTCTTTGATATGGAAAACATATCATTGAAACCACATACAGATATAGGTAATCAATCAGAACTTACAAAACTTGTTAGAACAGGTGCAGTAATTACACTACCTTATGAAGTAGTAAATTATGCTGTTCAACCTAAAGCATCACAAACAGAAAACCTAGTTAAAGAATTACTATTCCACTATTATGGAGATATACTCCTAACACCTGACGTAGATAACTTTGTTGCTACAGATGTTCAACCAGCAGTTACTAAAAACTTTGATGGTAACTATGACGCATGGGAAAACATGTCCAATGCTTGGGGAACACAATGGGGTTCATGGGAAAACACAGGTGCAGCAAACGTAGTTTCTACACAAACACAAGAACTAAATACATTCGGAAGAGGTAGTGGAGGTTCAGGAACAAGTCAGAATTCATTATTTACAACTGTTACGACAGAGCAGGCACAAACCCGACAAGGAACTAGCATTGATATCAGTGCTAATACAGAAGAACAGAGCTTAGGAGAAAAAGTAGTAGACGTATCCATTGCTCCGTTTATGAGATCAAGAGCCGTAGTGTTTATTGCTACAAGGCTAAAACCAAATACAAGAGTTTATCCATTCTTTGATGGAGAAGATATTTCAACACATGTTACACCTCATCAAGGTTCATTAGGAGGAACACTTACAACAGATGCTGATGGAAGAGTTAGTGGAAGTTTCTTAATACCTGAAGGACAATTTAGATCAGGTGTTAAAGCATTTAAACTTACAGACAGTTCTGTAAATAAAGATAAAGCTGCTACAACATCAGCAGTAGCAAATTACGAATCATCAGGACTAAGACAAAAAACACAAGACACAATCATATCATTGAAAACTGCAACGGTTAATTCTACACAATTCTCAGATAGCAGGGTGGTAACTGATGTATCCACAGACATTGCAATAGGCACAGGAACACCTATGCCTCCACCACCCGCTCCTGTAATTATACAAGAGACAATAGAAATTGTAGGCCCTCCTGGACCTCCTGGAATACCAGGACCAGTAGGACAATCAGGCCCCGTAGGCCCACAAGGACCTTCAGGCCCCGTAGGCCCAGCTCCAGAACCAGCACAGCCTGTAGCAGACCCGGTGCTTGTGGTAGATGTTATTGAGATACCGCCTATAGATTTCGGACCAATAGATTTAGGAACACTTGGTTGGCCAAATATAAACTTACCTATATTTACACCTACACCAATACCTGATCCACCTCCACCACCGGTAATAGAGATAGAACCTATCTTAGATTTTGAATGGGACTTTGATTTTGATTTTTCAGGTATAAGATTTGGAGACCCATTAGCACAAACATTTAGAGTAGAAGGTGTAGAAGGTGGTGTGTTTATTAGTGATATATTACTATACTTCAAAACAAAACCAGCATCAGGAACAAATGGTGTAGACTTACAAATTAGAGAAGTTATTAATGGTGTTCCAGGACCTAGAATTGTTCCTGGCGGTAGTAAATATCTACAACCTAATGAGATTAACACATCAACAGAAAGTGGTGGTAATACTACATTCGTTCCAACTTCGTTCAAATTTAACGAGCCTGTATATTTAAAAAACGATACAGAATATTGTTTTGTTCCTAAACCAGAGAACGATGACGAAGGATACAATCTTTGGATTGCAGAGTTAGGAGAAAACCAACAAGGAACAACAGAAAGAATTACAAAACAACCTCATGCAGGTATGATGTTTACATCTGCTAACAATAGAACATGGAGTCCAGAACAGAAGAAAGACATAATGTTCAATATTAGACGTTGCAGATTTAAGAAAGGAACAGCATTCTCAGGACACCTAGTTAATTCAGATATTGATTGGGTCAACTATGATGACACAAGTTGGTCAATGACTGCTAAGAAATTTAGTCCTGGTAAATACATTAACGGATTTACACCAGCAGTCACAGCAGGAGGCTCAGGTTATTCCTCAGCACCTGCAGTAACATTTACAAATGCTACAAACGACACAGGATCAGGACTTGCAGCTACTGCTACAGTAAGTGGCGGAGCAGTAACAGGTATTACTATTACTAATCCAGGTAATGGTTACAGATTAGCACCTACAATGACAATAGCAGCTCCTGGTTCAGGAACACAAGCAACAGGAACAGTTACATTGAACTCAGGTAGTGTATGGGAATGGAATAGTTTACACAAATATAATACAATAAAAAGATTTGCAGGCACATTTGCTACAAACATGTTAATAGGAACCGACGAAGGTTATGCTAAAATATCATCATTCAGAGATAAAATTATTGATGATGTTGCTATGAATATAGGTATTATAAAACCAGGTGCAGGAACAACTGCAAAAGCAGAACTAGCATTAACAAAAACAGGATCAGGTTCGGCTAATACAACAAGTTTCATAGAAGCAGACTTTGAAACAACACATAGTTTAGATGAAGAGAAAACAGTTTACAGTTATGCAAATGAACAAGGAACTTACTCAGGCACAAAAACAGGAAGAGTAAAACTTACATTCCAAACATTTAATGATAACACATCACCATATATTGACATTAACCAAGCAGACTTGTTAGGTATATTGAATAATGTTAATAACGATTCTACAAACGAAGATGGTAGAACAGGTGGTAACTCATCATCAAGATATATAACAAGACGTGTAGTCCTAGAAGAAGGACAGGACGCAGAAGATTTACAAGTCTACTTGGACGCACAAATACCAACAGGTTCAAGTCTAAAAGTATATGCTAAATTATTGAACGCAGCAGATACAGGAGACTTCCAAGAAGACATTTATTGGCATGAACTAGAAGCCAATACAACCCCACCAGAGAATGCTCCAGAGAAATTTGTAGAGTATTCTTATAAAATACCAGCTAAGTCTGGAGGTTGGGGAACACAAAGTTCAAACAGTAATATATTCGAATATGACGTAGCAGGAATACCTAGCATTACAGTTAATGCAGGTGGTTCAGGTTACGGTTCAGCAGTAGTAAGTATTACTGGCGGTGGCGGTTACGGAGCTAAAGCAAAAGCTACAATAAGTGGTGGAGCTGTTACAGCTATACAAGTAACTGACCCAGGTAGAGGATATACTTCTACACCTACTGTTACTATAACAGGTGACGGTAGTTCGGCAACGGCAACATCAGCATCACCTACAACAACTACATTTAGAGGTTATAAGGTATATGCAATTAAGGTTGTGCCGTTAAGTAATAATACAACGAAGGTTCCAATGTTTAAAGACTTGAGAGCCATAGCGTTGCAGGTATAATTATGGCAAAGTTAGGCACTAAAAAAGATATAATAAATATAGAAGGAGAGCGTAACTTCGTGAGGGATAAGAATTCCAAAGCAATTCTTTCAAATAATTCGGAAGGACTGAAGGCATATAAATTAAAAAGAATTCAAATGCAGAAGGTCCTAGAGTATGAAAATGATATAAATACTTTAAAGTCCGAAATTTCTGAAATTAGAAATGTTTTGGATGTAATTGTAAATAAATTAAATAACTAAGCAGGGAAAATTAAATGGCATCACTAACTTTAAGATCAGCGAAAGGTAGTCCGCTTACCAATAATGAGGTAGACGGCAACTTTACGTCTCTTAATACAGCCAAATATGAGTCAGGCGATAGTCCGTCTTTTGCAACAGTTACAACTACATCAACATTAACTGTAGGTGGTGGTTCTATATTGTCTACAAGCGCAGCAGTAGCAGGAGCTGGTAACAGCCAAGGAACAGCTACAGCACTTACAAAGACATATAACGTAGTAACTTCGGCAACAGCGGGTTCAGCAGAAGGTGTAAAACTTCCAGATACATCAACAGGATTGGAAGCATTTATACTAAATGACACATCGGCAACAATTAAGATATATCCACATTCAGGCGAAAGTATTGATTCAGGTTCAGCAAACGCAGCTATAGACCTAGGAGCAGGACACAGTTTGAGATTGGTAGGCGTAAGTGCAACTAAATGGAACAGGATGAGTCCTGTTGTCATATACAATAGTAGCGGAACAAGAGTAAATTAACATGAGACCACTTCGAATCAAGGCATCGGCATATCCAGTTAGCTCATCAAACTTCCAAGGTTTGCAAGAGATGACGGATACAGAAATCGAACAGTATTTATCAGCAATCATTACAAAAGACTTTGCAGATAATACAGATGGAACAGGAACAGCAGAACTAAATGTTACTACTGACGGTTCAGGCGCAGGAACAACGATTGGAAGTGTTACAGATACAAAAAGAGACGACGCAATTGGAACTCACCCAACAGACGGTGCATCTTCCAACGTAAATGTTTACACAGCTAAACAAGTAACAGCAGCAGCGTCAGAAAGTATTACTAACAGAATGGTAGGTTACGAAACCTCAGGTAATGTTGGTATAAACGAATTTACAGACACCGAACTAGATACGGATATTATAGATAAAGCTATAGCAGATATGGTTGGATTAGGAGACTATACTGTTGGGCAATATCATTTAGCAGCAAGTGCACCAAGTGGTGGCACATGGACAGCAAGATACACATTAGTCGACACACAAGTTGACAGTGATACAGTAACAAAATATATTTGGCAAAAGACAGCACCAACAAGTGCTGCCGTTGATAACTACAAACCCTGCAAAGTAGAAGGTTCCAACGGTATTAAGGAAATGTCAGTAGCTGAGATGGAACAAATTGTTCCTAACTTTAGAAATAGAATTGTTGAAAATTTTGCTACAACACAAGGTGTTGGAACTTATAAACTACAAAACGGAACACCATCTGAAACAGGAACATGGACACAGATGGGAGATGCTTTTACAGATACAAGACAACAAGTAGCATCACAAAACTACACAGGTTCATATTCAGGAACCTATACAGGTGGTTACGCAGGAACATATCAAGGTAACTACACAGGAAATTATACAGGCTCTTATACAGGAGCCAAAAACTATGCAGGCGCTTACTCTGGTTCTTATTCAGGTAACTACACAGGAAACTACACAGGAACATCAGGTTACGCAGGCACATACTCAGGCAACTATACAGGAAACTACTCAGGTTCCTATAGACAGTTTTATTCAGGTTATGCAGGCACATGGTATTCAGGAACATACGCAGGAACCTATACAGGTAACTACACAGGATATTATACAGGTGCTAAAAACTATGCAGGAACCTATACAGGAGCTTATTCTGGAACTTACACAGGTTACTATACAGGAACTTCTAACTATGCAGGAACATATTCTGGAACTTACACAGGTTATTACACAGGCACATACTCAGGCAACTATACAGGATCTTATGAGGGAACGTATGCTGGAGATACAGTATTGGCAGCAGAAGAAGATGTTTCTTCGGTAAAACTGTGGTTAAGAACTGCTTAAAACTTATATAAATACATTTACATTATGGAGATATTATGGCAAAGGCGAAGAAGAAGATTGATCTCGACGTAACACCAGCTCAAGAAGAAAAGAAAAACAAATACGAATTTGAATTTCCTTATTGGTCTAATAAGGAAGCTAAGCATATGATAGTTACTATTAACTATCCTAATGGCACAAGAGCTACAGCATCTATACAAGACAACGATGGTTCTAATCCAGACTATAAAAGAATCATGGAAGAGTTTGGAGAAGAACAAATAGATGCTAATACAGAAGAAGGACTAAAGCGTCGTGATGAGAATAAGAAAAAACGTATGCAGAGAATGGAAAGTCAAGCTGCAAGAGCTAGACAAGAAATGTTATTCAATTCTAAACTAGAAGCCTTTGAAATACCTACAATTAAAGAATCTAAGAACACAGAAATAAAAAGATTAATTCGTAAGGCAAAGACTCCTATGGAAGTTCAAGGTTATACAACTATACTATTAATGGAGAAACTGCGTGAAGAAGGAAAACTTACCTGATTTCCCTGATAACGGATTTGTTATCGTTGCCTCTATGTTCGAGGCATTTTATAAAGCAGCTATAGAACTAGCTGAATCTATAAAACTATTTTATCCAGAAGCACATATTACAGTCTATACTTCTCACGAAGAATGGATAAAACCTACTGATTGGAATCATGCAGATTGGATAGTTCATTGGGAAGTTCCTAATGAAATAAGAGCTAAACTATGGGCATTATCTCAAACACCATACAAAGGTAAAACAGTTTACTTTGATGCTGATATGGTTTGTGAGAGTGAGGAAATAGAAAATATATTTGATCAATTACCAGATGATTTAGATTTAATATTTACAAAAATAAGACCTTATAATGCTAAGGTAACTAAACTTACTAATACCGAAGAGATGACAGCACATTGTGGAATGTTTATATATAGAAATAACCCACAAACATTAGCATTGATGGATAGTTGGTATGGAGAATTTTTACACCAACAAAATCCTAAAAATGATATAGGTAATTATCCCGAAGATTGTAGGAAATGGGATACGTTCACTATGTGGAAACTACTTAACAATTCTGAACATGGAGTAAAGTGGGCAGAAGATTTACATTGTAAATGGAACTTTGTTAATGGTTACACAGAAGATGAACTAGGAGATGAGGAACGTGTAATGTATCATTATACAATACCTCAACATGTTGTTCACAAGAAATGATTAAGACAGATATATCACAAGAATTATTAGACATACTAACACCCTACTCGGATTGGTTTTTCAAACAAGACCTTGAGCCATTAAATAAACTAGCAAAAGATAATCCTAAATATCCTGAAGAAGGAGATATAGACTATTATTGTTCTGATGAATACATGGAACTAATCGTTGCAAAAGACGGTGAACATGAAGGCTTTCCTGAATGGACTTATGCTTATGACTTGAATCAAAAGGCACATGGCGAACCATTTATGAAACCTTACGAGGATATATCTAATGAACTTCTAATGTTTACAGGAGCAGCATTCCAAGCAGTTCATGTTTATTATCCAGAAGGTGGCTTTATGGGCTGGCACAATAATTGGAATGCACATGGTTACAATATACTATTATCCTACACAGAAAACGGCACAGGCTTTTTTAAATACAGAGAACCTAGTATGGACAGAACAGAACATAAAGTAGTTCATATGCAAGACCCTGGTGGTTGGACATGTAAAGTAGGTTATTATGGTAGAGGCAGAGAACGAGATAAAGTCTACTATCATTGTGCTGGAACTAGAGAACCTAGGCTCACATTTGGCTTTGTTATCCCTCATTTAGACATGTGGCGTAACATGGTTGAAGATATTTCAGGCGAATCTGCCGAACATCTCTCCTAAACCCTTGTTCTATAAGGGCAAAAGATTTGAAATCTTTTGTAAAAATGCTTGACTTCTGGTCCGTCAGACTGCATAATATACACATAATATAAAAAAGTGAGGACTAGATGATATTAGATAACGAAATAACAATAGCAGGCGAGACAGTAACTAAACAACGTTACGGAATGGCTTCAATCCATGATGAGAACAAAACTTTTACAGGTGATGTTCTGTTTACAGATCAACTTAGAGCAGACCCTAATGGTAACATTTGGGATAAGAGTATTGAAACAAAGTTTCAAGACACAGCTCAAGTAGATGGTCTTACAGTTTGGAAA
>MDSX01083373.1_pt1 | contig 29351 bp, 24 predicted proteins | sample 811141 | NCBI WGS metagenome assembly MDSX01 (sample SAMN05326642, study PRJNA326480) | marine metagenome | isolation source: seawater | place: Atlantic Ocean: South East | collected 2010
CAAGGCCGACCCGCGCGCCACGTTCGCGAAAGCTCTGAAGAAGCATTTTGACGACCTCGATAAGAGTGGTGATGGGGACCTGTCGAAGAAAGAAGTCAAGCAGGCGCTCCAGACGTTTGCCAAGAAGGACCGCGCGGGGAAATTCCCGAAGCTCAAGGAGCTCAACGACATCTTCGAGGACCTCGACTTGGACGGCGACGGCCACGTGTCCTACGACGAGGTCTGCGAGTACATCGACGAGCGCGTCGGCAAGCGCGACGGCGGGCGCAAGGCGAGCCGGTCGGACGACGACGACGACGACGACGACGCCGACGACGAACGAACGACGCGACGCGCGCGAGCGCGCCGGCGACGTCGCGCGCGCGTCGCTCGCGATCGCGCTGCTCGCGGTCGCCCTCGCGAGGCTGCGACGGTGGGCGAGGGGCGACGGCGACGCGCGCGGCGGCGCGCCGGGACGCGTTAGCAGGCGCTTCGCCGCGCGGCACAGGAAGTGTAATCGATGCGGCGCGCGCGGGTCGGGGGTCAAGGTGAAGTGCGAGCGGTGTAAAAGGTGCTGGTACTGCTCGCAGACGTGCAAGAAAGCGGCGTGGGCGCTGGAAATTTGCGAGTGTTGTTGACGCCGGCGCCGGCGGCGCGGCGTTTGAAATCGCGCGCGCGCGCGAGCGCGACGCGTGAACGATCGCGTGCTCGTGCATTGTAATCGTCGCGAATGCGAATGCGTCTAAATGCGTCGCGTTTCTGCGTTCACCGAGTACGTTTCACGGCTCGACGCGTTCGCGTTCGCGTCGGCGTTCGCGTTCGCGGCGTCGCGAACCGACCCCCCCTCCGAGCGCCGCGGCGCGCCGCACATCGCCGCGTCGAGCCATGAGCGACAAGATCGTCGAGGCGCAGAAGGTGCGACGGACGACGCGCGCGCTTCGCGACGCGCGAAAACGGCGCGACGCGCCATCGCGACGTCGGATAAAGCGTCAACGATTCGATCGCGACGCGCTAGGGCTCGACCGCGCGCGACGACGCGCGCGCGGACGACGCGCGCGCGACGCGGACGACGACGCACCTCTAGGCGCGCTCGAGCTCGACCGAACGACTGACGAGACGCGCGCGGCGTCGCGGCGCCGCTCGACAGTTTTTTCAATCCCAAAAGGGATTCGTGCACCTGAAGCGAGGCGGCGTCGATCGCGTCACGAGCGTGTTGATACCCGTCGGCGCGGTGTGCGTCATGAGCGCCATGCTCGCGAAAGGTGCGCGAAACGTCAAAGCGCGGCCCGTCGACGCGCGTCGACGGCGCGACGGAAGCGCTTCCGTCGGTGGTTTCGAAGACGCGACGGATGGGCGAGCGGGACGGGACGGCGAACGGCGAGACTGACGACGACGGATCGACGCGCGATCGATCGCAGGCATGATGGATCTCACCACGGGGCGAAATAAGAAGGAAGGGTTCTGATCGCGATCGACGCGAACGATCGAGGGCGTCGAGCGACGCGTTGTAATTACAATCGACTAGCGTAACCGAACGGCGCGACGGACGACGACACACCTCGACGCGACGCGACGTCGATGCCGTCCGACGTCGTCGCGCGCGCGTGAAGGCGCGCGGGGATGTCGACGCGCGCGAAATCGATCGCCGCGGCGACGCTCGGCGTCGTTTTCGTCGCGCTGTGCGCTGTGCGCGCTGATGGATTCGCAATCGAGCCGCGGTGCGTCGACGACGCGCGACGCTACGACGACGTCACGCGACGCGCGCTGACGACGCGGGCGACGTGCGCGGACATCGCGCGCGGCGCGGAGGCGCTCGAAGCGCTCGGAGCGTCGACGTGCGGTGCGGTGGGCGCGCGCGCGCGATTTCTGGCGGCGAAGCTCAACGCGGCGACGGGCGCGTGGGACGACGCGAAGCGCGCGCTCGCGGGCGACGAGACGAGCGAATTATGGAAAACAATAGATGAGATGTCGCGCGCGGCGCGGGTGGGGTCGGAGGCGGGAAGACGAGGGGATTGGGTGAAGGCGTACGCGGCGGCGAACGCGGCGGTTGAGGCGAGCGCGTGCGCTTTGGATCCGAGGACGTTTCAAGCGCGCGCGCGCGCGGCGTTGAAGTTGGCGATGCACGGAAGGGCGTTCGTGGATGCGAAACGCGCGCTCGCGCTGGGGGGGGGGAAGTCAGAGGCGTACGAGACGATGGCGACGGCGTTGAGCGAGTTGGCGGATTCCGCCGAGCGGTTAGCCGACGCCGAGACGCTGGCGCGGCGTTGTTTGCGGTACAGCCCGGACAACGTCGAGTGTTTAGTAGTTAGAAAAAATATTAGGCGAGCGCTGTTGGTTTGGCGCGAAGCGAGCGATGCGGAATCGCTCGGGGATTGGAGTTCGGCGATCGACGCTCTGAGGGAGCTGCGAAACGCGACGCGCGGCGGCGCGTTTGAGGCGTTGAAATTCGACGCGCTCGTCGCGTCGTGTCGCGTGAATGGTAAACGAGAACGCGCGCGTTGGGAGACCAGCACGACGAGAAAGAGGGTTCCCGCCAAACTCGTCGCGGATGCGATCGATCAGTGCACAGACGCGTTGTCCGAGCTCATGTCGCGCGGCGGCGAAAGTCGCGTCGACGACGTCCCGAATTCGTATTACGCTCGCGCGTGGATGCGCGCGCTGAGCGCGAACGTAGATGGTGCGATGGCCGACGTAGCGGGGATTGAACGTTCGGTAGATGTATCGTCCGACGATTGGAAGGCGAACGTTGAGGCGTTGCGAAAAGCCATCGAAGAGGCGCGCGAAGCAAACGCTCCAAAGGATTTATACGCGATTCTGGGATTGACGCGCGAAGATGCACAAGCGGAAGATTGGCTTCGTGTTTTGAAACGTGCGTACAGAAAGCTGGCACTGCTATTACATCCCGATAAAAATCCGGCGGTCGATAAAGAGGAGGCGGAGGAGAAATTCGATGAACTCGTCAAGGCGTACAAGATTCTGTCAAGCGAGACGCTTCGTCGCGAATACGACGAGACCGGCAAGGTGAACTTGGGCGTTGACGCGCAAGCGACGAACGACTGGTTCGACAGTCACGCCGATAGCCGTCGCACGAATGACGGTCAACCGCCAAACGATGGATTTAACGAGGATGATTACATCTTCCGGTTTGATAAGCGCGACGCCGGGGCGGATGGCCGAGCGGCTGGTCAGTACGTGCACAAAGAAACGGGCGAACGGGTATTCGGTGAACGCGACGTGCGCCCAGAAGAAGATCAACAGGACGACGTCTGTGCGAAGAAAAAAGGATACTGCATCGCCGGACGAGGCGGCGCCGAGGCTCCGTCGCGCGCCAAGCACGTTCCGGGGGTCGAATCGCTCGAGGTGAAAATCGTTACGCCGAATCTGCTCCCGGGAGATACCGTGGCGGCGAGGCTCGTTCGAAACATCTTTGGACTTCACAAGCTTGAGTTCATCTTTGCTTTTGACGTCGAGTTACCGAGCGAAGAAGTTCGCGACAAGACTTTTCAAGACGCAGCGAAAACGCGTTTGAGAAGACTCGTGCGTACCCTGCACGCGTCCCTCGTCGGCCGCGACGGGGCGTCGACGCTCACGAGCATGATTGAAGAGCACATCGTGAGTTCGTCGTCTTCAGAAGACGATTCGATCGTAGACTACGTGGCATCCGCGATGAGCGGTCGCGCACCACGCGTCGGATCGCCTCACGAGACGCGGGATCTTCTGGATCGCTTTGCGTCGCGCGCCACGCGCGAGATGAGACGGCTCGGCGCCTTGGGACTCAATTCCGACGATCGCACCGATAATTTCGTGCGCGTCGCGCGTGACTTGATGTTCAACCCCTTGGTATCGTCTCACTTGCTCTCATCCACCGCCGACGACGCCGAAGACGCCTCACAGGTTCGAAGTCTCGTCGCCCTCTGGCGCGACGACGTCCCCAGCCGCGTCCTCGTCGACGGCGACGTCCTCTCCTACGAAATCAAATTCGTCGATTCCGACAAGTCTCCCGACGCCGTGCGAGCGATGTGCGCCACCTTAGACTTCGAAACCACCGCGGGCGACCGCCTCAGCGCCTTCCCCGACGCCATCGATCAATTCGGCCTCGCCGCCGCCGTCGCCGCCGTCAATTTCCGCGACGTCCTCGCGCGAGACGCCGTAAACGGTTGGATCTCGCGTCGCATCCCCATCCCTTCCGGCCTCATCGGCGCGCGCGTTTCGTCCTGGTTCATCGTCGCCGCCCGCATCGACGCCGGTCGCGCGTCCACGCGCGTCCGCGAGGTCAAAATCATCAACGCCTTCGCGGACGCCGACGACTTCGCCATCCTCGAGCCGCGCGGACCCTGAAACGTCATTCCAATTCATTCCGTTCGCCCATCGCGTCACTTCGCGTCGCGTCCGCGGTCGACCGGCGTCCCGATCGCGCGCGATGCACGTCGCCCTCGCGAACCTCGCGCTGTGCCCGCGCGCGCGCGCGTCGTCCGTCGTCGCGCGCGACGTCGCGAGCGGTAGGTCAACTTTCGCGGGCGTCCCCGTCGTCGTCGCGCGCGCCGCGCGCGCGCCGAGCGCCCCGCGCGCGCGCGGGATGACGCCCGTCACCGCGCGGTTCGGCGGACGCGGCGGACGCGGCGGCGGCGGACGCTCGTTCGGTGGACGTGGACGCGGCGGGGGCGGGCGCGGGCGAGGCGGACGCGGACGAGGTCGCGGACGACCGCAGATGGACCGAGGACCGATGCGAAACGAAGACATCGAGTTCGATGAATTGCGGGTGCTGGACGAGGATAAAGAGATGCTCGGGGTGATGTCCACGGACGAGGCGCTGGAACTCGCGGCGGAGAAGGAATTGGATTTGGTGGTCATGAGCCCGGACGCGGAGCCGCCGTTGGCGCGAATCATGAATTACTCAAAGTACAAGTACGAAAAGGAAAAGAAGGATCGGGAGGCGAGGAAGAAGGCGGCGGCGGTGCGCGTGGACATCAAAGAATTGAAAATGAGGTACAACATCGATACGCACGATTACGGGGTGCGACTGAGGGCGGCGCAAAAGTTCTTGGAGGGCGGGGACAAGGTTAAGGTGATTTGTCAGTTTCGCGGGCGCGAGAACGACTTCCGGGAGATTGGGCGGGAGATGTTCGCTCGATTCGTAGAGGACGTTGGCGAGGTGGGCTCGCTCGAGAGCAAGCCTAGCATGGAAGGGAACTCGATGACGATGTTACTCGCACCCACGGTCGCCAAGGGCGACAGCAAGTAACGAGTCGCGCGCGCGTTTGGATATCGTAATTTTTAAGACACCACACAAAAGAAATTATTGTTTTTTTATTCAACGATGAATCCCGAATGGGTCGCGCTAAAATGTACACTTTCATTCGTTCACGCATTCGCGATGCGTTTTGGCGGCAGACCGCTCGGAAACGCCTGTTCTCCTTCGCCCGGGAGCACCGCTTCGGCGAACATTTCGACTTGCAACTTTGCGTTACTCAGCACGGCTTGCGTGATGTGTCTACAGGGTCGATGTTCTCGCGTGATGCCCGCATCGGAGAAAAATCTGTCCCAGATATCACACACCGCTTCCATTTCTCGGATGTCTTTGAGGTGAATTCTCACTTGCAGCAAGTGAGCGACGTCAGTGCCGGCCATCACGAGGAGTCTGACCAAATTATCAAACACACGGCGCATTTGTCCCGTGAACGTGGGTTCGACCACACCGCCACAAGTAATACCAGAAAGCCACACTTGTCGTCCCCAGGTGACAACTGGAGAGCAATCCAAGCCACCAGGATTGTGGTACACGACCTGCGTGTTTGCGTCTGGCGCGTGCAACGCCAGCGCTCCACGCCCGGCGCCACGACGACGATCGCCACCTTGTGACGTACCGCTTTCTAACACCGCAATTCGATCCTCGTACTGAACGTTCGTTCGCGTTGCGATTTCATGCGAGCGCGCAAGCTCTTCGTGCGAGCGCACGAGTTCTTTGTGCGCTGCAGAAAGTTCTTTGAACGAGTTTACGAGTTGCTGGAAATTTTTCACCTCGACGATTTCGTTACCCGGTAACGCGTCGTCCAGCTCACGCGTCATTCTCTTCACTGGAACCAAGGCATGCGTTTCATCCTCCGCAGTAACGCTCGCAGCTCGAGATCTTTTACGTCTGCTCGGCGGCTCAACGGGGATGGGAATCGTCTTGTGCTTCATCCTCATGTGCGTGCACAAACCCCTATGTTGCTTCGCTTTGAACTCGCACTCTGGACATTGGAGTTGGTCCGTTAAAATTTCCATGTGTTTGGTACTAGAATGGACTCCCTTGTCGTGGACTACCGTCTCATCCACTTCCTCCATGTCAGTCTGATTGAGTGCCACCCGATCTTCGATGACGGCTGCCGCCGCAATCAGTTCAACGTTGTGTTCTTTCTTGTAGTGCGTGCAAAGCTGTCTGAACGACTTGCATTTGAAATCTCCAGCCGCACACTCGTCGCAAAACCGAACGCCAGGATCCATCTCTTTCGTGCGAGGAGGTCCCGGGAAACTAACTCCGACGTTCAGGGGCTCTTCTTCGAGTGGTGAGGTTTGGGGGTGCTTCAACTTGCAGCTGCGCAGATGAGCTGCAAACCCTGCATTCCAGAAACCCGTGTACGTCTGACAGTACTCGCACGTTATCTGCGTCTTTTTCGATTTACCACTCGGACGATCGGTATCTCTCGTCTCATGTGTGAGCTTATTCGGTTTTGACAACGAAGGTTTTGGCTCTGAAGTTGGCAACGACGCATCACTCGACGAGTTCATCAACGCCTCCGCCTCTTTAAACTCTTTCGCGGTAATGAATGCCCGTACATTGTGCGCGTCTTTGTAGTGAGCGATCAGCCCTGAATTGTTTGGAAACTTGGCCGAGCACTCTGCACAACTTCTTTGCGTGTGAAAGATGCGTAAGATTGTCGTTTCTGTTTGCGGTCGAACGGACTGTTCTTCGACGGCAGGCTCGTCGCCGGGTGACTCTCCTTGTGCAGACTGTTTACCAATTCGCGTGACTTTAACGCCGTGTTCCACCTGCATGTGTCGCACTAAATCATCGAAAGAAGTACCTTTGAACTCGCAACCGCTTTCTTCTCGAAGTAAACATTTTCTACTCTTCGCGCCGACGGATAGCTCTTTGAGCGGCGTGTGAGCTTCAGACGCAATTTTTGGAGGCGCCTTATCTGTTGCCTTCGTGACCACTTGGGCATTAGGGACGCTCGTAGCGGCTGATTTCGCTCCTTTGCACCATCGCGCTTTGTGCGTCACGAGCCCGGCTGGCGACTTAACTGAAACTCCACACACATCGCAAGCCGTCGAATGATTGGTGACGATGACAGACGCTTGCGTTTTGTTTTTCTTCTCTACCGCACCAGCGGTCAAAGGCACGATTAGTTCGCCGCGATGCTTCATCTTGCTCTGATGTATTTTTAGCGAGTGCGCATTCTTGAACGACTTTCCACACTCAGTGCACGCACATTCCTGCGACTCGTTCGTAGACTTGTCGATGTCACGACCTCTGCTCGCTGCTCGCTCGTCTTCGTCGTCGATACCTACGGTGTAACGCGAAGGTCTCGCGGCTGTTCGCCGCTTTCGATTGGGTTCAGTAGACTCGTTCGCAGTCAGCTTGTCGTCAACATTCGATACGTCGTCAAAAAGATTTTCAGGTGTCTTGAGAAGCGCAGCCTTGTTCGCTGGTCGATCATCATCGCTGTCTGCGTTGTGCGTAGCCTCTGCTTCAGCACGATGCTTCACTGTATCGCTTCTCGGCCCATCGTCGTCGGCGTCGCTGTCGCGATCCGTCTCATCCTTGTCGTTCTCGTCCTCCATCACGAATGCGCTCACCATCTCGGCTTGGTCCATGGCGGGTTGCTCGGCCCAATACTTTTCGACGTGCTGCTGATACTCGGCGAAAGTCTCTTCGGGCTTGGCGCTGCAGTAACTCACGACGTGTTTCTTGAACGCGAGGTATCCGTTAAACTTTTTCTGCGCGCCGCAAAAGCAACACTCGATATCCTTGTAGATCTTGTACTCTCTGTTACCGTCCGGACTCATCTGGTCGACCCCGCGCGGCGTCGGCACTTCAACATCTATCGTCGTCGGACTCGAAACCGCGAGCGCTGGTGCCGGCGTGCGCGCCGGCGCCTCGTTCGCGACTTCGCCGTCCTTCGTCGTCTTGTCGCTATTCGGACTTCCATTCGCGCCCTGCCCCGGGCTCCGCGCCGGCGTCGCCGTCTGCACCTCGTTCCCATCACCCGCGCCCGCGTCCACTTTCCCATCGCTCACCACCGCCGCGACCTCGCTCGCGGGCGGTTGACCCGGTAAACCTCCCTCCGCCGACATCGCGCCGTCGCGTCGACCTCCGCGCTCGCCTTCGCCGTCCTCCCCGCGTCGATTCGACCGTCTCGATCGAGTCCTGCGCGCGTCCGCGTCGTCAGTCATCCCATCGCGCGCGCGTTCCGTCGTTCCGACCCGCGCGCGCCGCGCGCCGCGCGCGTCGACCGCTCGCGCGGGTCGAAATTCTCCAATTTCAACCTCCGACCGATTCCCCGCGGTGTTCCGCGCGTCGCCGTCGCGCGCCCGACCGTCGCGCGCCCCCTCGCCCGCGCGCGATCGCCCGCGCGCGATCGCCCGCGCGCGTCCGCCCGCGCGCGCGGCGCGTCTCGCGCGCGCGCGACCGCGCGAGCGCTCGACGACGCGCATTTGACCTCGCGACCGCGGCGACCGCGCGCGCCGATGCGCCGCGCGCGCGCGCGCGAGATCGATGCGTCGCGCTCGCGCGCGCGAAGACGTCGGTCGTGATCCGTACCTCGCGTTGGATTCGCTCGCGGGGCGCGCGCGCGCGTCGAGGAGTGCGCATTGGGCGCGCATTCGATGCGGAGACGACGAGACGCCGCGAGGCGTCGCGCGAAGCGTCGCGCGAGGGCGAACGCGCGCGACGCGGCGACGACGAGAGGAAACGACGCGTCTGGACGACGCGGCGCTGATGATGATGCGTGACTAGTGAGAAATCTAGCGCTGGCTAAGAGCGCGCGCGGGCGGCGACGGTTGGGACGCGCGCTCGCGAACGACGCGACGCTTGCGAACGCAGCCGCAACAGGAGGTTTCCTCCTCGACGGTTTCGACGAACGGCGACGGGTCGCTCGGACCCGGTGCGGTCGGCGCGGGATCGCTCGCGGGATTGAGCTCGGACGCGGCGTCGGCGTGGAGCTTGGCGCGGGCTTTGGCGGCCCATCGGTCGAGGGATCGCGCGCGCGCGAACGGCTTGGCCGCGTCGTCGGCGGCGTTCGTCGTCTCGGCGTTCGTGGTGGTGGTGGTGGTGGTGGTGGTGGTCGTCGATCCATCGGTGAGATCGAGCTTCGTTCGCGCGACTGGGGTATCCAGAAACGACAGCGCGCGCGGCGTCGCGGGCGCGCGCGCGTCCGCGGTCGCCGGTGCGAACTCGAAGCTCGCGTCCGCGTCCTCCGTCGGCGTCGCCGCCGGCGTTCGTCGTTTGTTCTCGCTCACCGCGCTCAGCTCGTTCGGCACCAATCGCTCGCTCATCGTCTCACGCTCGCTCACGGACGCCCTGCCGTCCCCCGGGCGGTTCAAAGGCGTCGCGCCCTCGCCCCGCCGTCGAACCGACGCGTGCGCCTTGACGCGCTGCGCCTCGACGCGCGCCGCGTACGCGTCGTACTCCTCCAACGCCGCCGACCCATTCTTCGCCACGTACGCGTGAAACCATCGCAATAAATTATTATTTTCCTACGTTCGCAAACGCCCCCCGCGCGGTCGATCGATCGATCGTCAGTCGCGCGTTCGCTCGCGCTCGCGCCTCGCGCTCGAATCCCAACCGCCTCGACTCGCCCGCGCGTCGTCGTCGTCGCCCGATCCGATCCCCGTCTTCACCGACGCCGTCCATCGCCCCCAAACGCGAGCGCGACTTCCATCCCACGCTTCCCGCGCCTCGCTCGTCGCGTCGCGTCGTCGTTTCGCGCACCGTGAACTTCCCCTTGGCCAACGCGTCGAAATCCACGTCGACGCGCGTCCCGAGCGCGCGCATCGTCTGCGCCAGCACCCGCACGTTCCGCTCGTTATCCCCGACGAACCGCGCGTTGAAATCAAACCTATGCAGCGGCACCTTCCCCGGGTGCATCGCGTCGAGCAGCTGCGCGTACGCGACGCCGTCGCCGCACTCTTGCACCGAGGCGTAATCGCTCCGAAGCGCGCGATTGAGCCACGCGACGAGCTCGAGCCGTCCCATCGAGCGCGACGTCGACGCCGTCGTCGTCGTCGCCGTCGGCGTCGTCGCGCGCGCGGCGCTCGCGCGTCGTCGCGTCGCGGGCGTCGACATCGTCGTCGAGGAGTGACGCGGACGCCATTCGCGCGCGCCACCATGGCGAGCGCGCGCGGGTTCTGCGAACGCTGCGGCGCGCGCCTGCGGCTGACGACGCGCGCGCCCGACGTGCGGTGCGACGCGTGCGGCAGGGCGCACGCGCTCGAGGACGGTGCGACGCCGACGCGACGACGGACGAAGCGGCGGCGGCGAGGAAAAGCGACGAAAAGAAAGACGCGACGCGACGCGACGCGACGCGACGCGACGACGGTGAACGCGGACTGACGACGCGCGATGACCGCGATGACGCCGCAGCGTTCGGGGACGGCGAGCGCGAGCTCACGGCGGGGGCGAGGGAGTTTAAGTTTCATCACGGCGTCGAGGCGAGACATCCGAACGGGACGCGCGTGGGCGCGACGGAGGAGGTGACGCGAGAGCGCGCGACGGTGGACGAAAAGTGTCCGAAATGTAAGCATAAGGGGTTAAACTTTTACACGATGCAGTTGAGGAGCGCGGATGAGGGGCAGACGGTGTTTTATGAGTGTCCGAAGTGCTCGCACACGTTTTCGCAAAACAACTGAGCGCGGGGACGAGGCGAGGCGACGCCGTGTAGTAAAAGTAGCGACGAAATTTTGTCAGTGACGCATCGAAAGCGCGTGGTAGCTCATCGAAAGCGCGACGCGCGCGGTAAAAAACGTGTGTGAGTGATTTTTACAGCGGGAAGAGAGCGCGTGTTCGCGTCGACGTCGTCGTCGCCTACTCCGGGTTACCCCAACTATTGACAACCTTGCACGAACCGTCGCCACCGTCGGGTCCGTACTGACGCCAGCCCGCGCTTCCTTCCTTGTAAAAGGCGCTCGCGTCGGTGCCGGTACCGTCGGCCAAGGATGCGTCGCATCCGTTCGCGTTCCCGCTCGAACCGATGTGCCACAAGTCGCTCGTCCAGTACTTGTTGACGCCGTCGCACTCGAATTCCCCGTCGCATTCCTCCTTGACGTGCTTCCAATCCGTCGCTTCGTCGTTGATGTTCGCCTTGTAGAACAAGCACGACAACAACCACGTATCCTTGCGACAATACCGCGTCGCTCCCGACGCCGGAACTTGCGCGTGCGCCGCCGCCGCCAAATCGACCGCGCCCGACTGCGCCATCGCCGCCGCGTCCGCCGCCATCTCCTGACCGAACTGTTGCATCGGTTCCTGTCCCAGCATCGCGATCGAGCGCCACGAGCCCCTTTCTTCGCGCTCACCGACGCACATCAAGCTAAACTTTGACGCGTGTCCGCACGCGTCCAGGTGCGCGTCCCTCGTCAGCCCCCTCGGCGCCGCCAGCGCGAACCGCGAGCTCCCGAGCGCGGCCTCGCTCGACGTCCAACCGCGTCCTCTCGCGTACTGCGCTCCATTCAGCGCCAAGCTCGCGACGAGCGCGCCCGACAGCGCCCCGATCGTTCGTCGCGCGTTCGACCCGCGACTTTGGTGTTCGCGCCCTTCGCCCTCGCTCGCCACGTCCAATCGCAGCGACGCGTCGTCGGCCGCGCGCAGCAGGCTCCCGCGTTCGTCTTCGCTCATGTCTGCGCGCTTCGCGTCGCGTTCGCGCGCTCGCGCGTTCGCGCGCGCGCGTTTCTGCCGATCGGCGCTGGGTTTTAGTGTTGGCGCGACGGTGCCGTCGGCGACCGACCGCGGCACATCGCGCGGCATGGCGACGCCGACGGTGATCGAGTGCCGCGTGCGCGGCGCGTACTGGCACGTGAAAAACCACCCGATGTCCGGCGTCACGCTCGTCGGGTGGGCGAGGACGCTCTGGGCGCACGGACGGTCGATCGATGCGGTGGCGTTCGCGCCGAGGCTGATGTTTCTGACGTGCATGGCGCTCGCGAACACGCTGGCGGCGATCGCGGACGGCGCGCTGCGCCCGAGGTGGGGTCGGACGAAAGTGCGAGACGACCCGGTGTTCGTGCTGGGACATCCGAGGACGGGGACGACGCACTTGCATAATATATTGGCGAAAGACGAGACGCGCTTCGGCGCGGCGACGACGTTCGACGTCGGGTTTCCGAGCGGGTTTCTCTCGAGCGGGTTCGTGAAGCCGTACCTGGCGAAAATGATGGATTCGACGAGACCGATGGATAACATGGCGCTGACGATGGACACGCCGCAGGAGGACGAGCTGGCGACGAATCAATTGAGCGGGTGCGCGTCGCCGTACGCGCCGCTGATGTTTATGCGAGACGAGGCGAAATTTCGCAAGTATTACGAGCTTCGAGAGGATCACGACGAGTATCCCATCGAGCGCGCAGAGCTGGAGGCGTGGAAATCGGCGTTCATGACGTTCATGACAAAGTTGCAGTACAAGCACGGGGAGCACAAGCGGTTGGTGTTGAAGTCGCCCGTGCACGCGGCGCGCGTCGAGGTGCTTCGCAAACTCTTTCCGCGAGCGCAATTCGTGTTCATTTCTCGTCACCCGTACGATGTTTTCAGATCTGCGGTAAACATGGCGGACAAGTACTACTGGCAGTGCTTTTTGCAACGCCCCACCGTGGCGGACGTGCAGGAATTCATCCTCAAGCAGGGAGAAATTTTACACGACGCGTACGTGCGAGACTCGAAGTCGCTCCCGCGCGAAGCCTTGTTTGAGACGCGATTCGACGATCTCGACGCCGATCCCGTGGGCACGTTGTCGAAAATTTATAAACATTTCGGATGGGATGGATTCGACGAAACGGTCGCGCCGGTGTTGAAGGAATACGCGACGTCGCTCGCCGACTTTAAAAAGAATAGCTTTGCCGAGCTCTCCGACGACGCCAAGGAGGTGATCAACAGTCGCTGGGCGCGCTGGTTCACCGACTTGAACTACGAGAAACGATAGCGCTGTAGCGTATAAATAACAGTAGAAAGAAGATTGCTCATTAAAGGAGCTTTTTCCGCTCAAAGAAACCCTTGAGATAGACGATTTGCCAGACGCACATCCCGACGCACACGCTCAGGCTCAGCACGCTCAACCACGCGACTTTCGCGTTCGTCGATTCATTCATATCGCGCATCTCCGCCTCTAACGCTCGCAAATTCAACATACCATCGTGCACTTCTCTCAAATCCGCCTCTAACGCCCGCAACGTCCGCGTAAACGCGTCCAAATCCGTCGCCTTGGCCAGGCTCTTCCACTCCGTCGCCGCGACGCCGTGTTTCCAATCTACGCGCACCCTGTGCTTCGCCAGCGCCGCAGCCTTCGCCTTTTCGTCCCCCAGCGACGTCAACTCCGGTTTATAAAAGCACGCTCGGTGTTCTCCCTCCGTCTCGCTCGTGAATCCGTGCCTTCCGCTCGTCGCGTCGTTCTTCTCCCACGCCACCTTCCCCTTCGCGTCGAACACCTTCACGCTCACCTCATCTCCCTCCATCACCGTCTCGAACGCGAACAGCACCACCGCGTTCGCGTGTATGTCTTCGCTCACGCACTTCATGTCGTCGTACGCGCCGTCGCCGCGGTGCACCAGATCGATCTCCAGCGCCGTCGCCGTCGTCGTCGAAATCATCATCATCATCGCCCCACCGACGACCGCGGACGCGATCGACGCGCGTCGCGCGCGCGCCATCGCCGCACTATGCGCGCTTCACCGCCGTCGACGCGGCCAAGCCGCTCGCGCGTCGCGGAACGCCGCCGAGTGACGCGATTCATCCGCGCGCGTCCTCGCGCGTTCGATGCCCGACGACGTCGTCGTCGCGCGCGCGCGATGTCCCGCGCGCGCGCTCGCGCTGACGGCGACGATCACCGCGCGCGGCGCGCGCGCGACGATCGAGGTCGCGCGCGAGGCGCGGTCGCGTCGCGTCGCTTTCGCGCGCGGTCTCGCGGTGGCGACGCTGACGCGCGTCGCGCTGGCGCTGACGCGCGCGCGCGCGCGCGACGCGTGGCTCGCGAGCGCGATGGCGTGCGCGATGGCGACGCGCGCGATGGGACGCGCGCGCGCGGTGGCGCGGGCGACGATGGATCGAGCGTTGGGCGCGCGGTGCGCGGACGGGACGGCGGTGCCGCGCGAGGACGCGCGCGGGTTCGAAGTCGCGGAGAGGCTGAGCGCGACGGACGCGTGGTATCAGGTGGTGTGCGCGAGGGGGGGTGGGAGAGGACGCGTGGACGTCCTGGGAGGGACGCGGTGCTCGGGAGAGATGGCGCGGGTGGTGATGGCGACGGCGCGGCGGTGCTTCGAAGACGGTTAGGGGATGGATTGAAAAAATCGTAGATTCGGCGGGGACGGGGGTTTTAATGATGGATGGATAGATGGACTAGCTAGATCTAGGAGAGGGAGGATGAATCGTTCGTTACTCCTCGCGCGCGAGCGCGCGCTCGTCGTCGAAGGGCTCGTCGTCGAAGCGCTCGTCGTCGAGCGCGAGCGCGGGCTCGATGCTCGCCGCGGGTTCGAAAAACTCGAGAGCGCGCCACCACAGGTACGTCACCGCCGCGACGCACCACAACATCTTTCCGAACACGACGCCGCGGCGGTACAGCCTGTAAAGACGCCCCATGAACGTGTCCCACGTGTCGTACGCGCGGTCGTACGCGAGCTCGACGCGATGGGCGACGTCGTCCCAGTTGTACAACGCCTCGACGCGCTCGTGAATCCGCCACGGATCGGCGCGCGGGAGCGCTTCGAGACACTCGTCGAGAGCGTCCAGGATGGACTGCACGTCCGGCTTCGCTAAGAACATGATATCTTCTGGTAATACCTCTGGAACGCCTCCCACCGCGGTGGCGACGACGAGACATCCGCACGACGCCGCTTCGAGGATGGCGATGCAAAACGACTCCGTGAGCGAGGCGTTGAGGAACACGTCGCCTCGACGAAGCACTTCTGGAACCTTGTCGTGCGACACGCTCCCGAGAATGGTGACGCGCTCGGTCAAACCCGCATCTTCGATCGCCTTCTCCAAATGCTTCCGCATCGATCCATCGCCCGCGATTAGGAAATCTAAATCGTCGTGCTCGGCGCACGCGAGCGGAATCACCCCCGCCAACAGATGCACGCCCTTGCGATACATCAATCTCGACGTCACCACCACCGTCCTGCGTCCTTTCTTCCGCTTCGTCACATCCGGCGTGAATCTCACGGAGTCCACGGCGTTCGGGATGACGCTCACGCGCTCCGGCGCCAAACCTGGCTCGCCCCCGAGCAAGTACCCGCTCCGCAAAACCGTATTCTCCTTCGCCGTGTGACTGACGCAAATCGCGTGCTGCGTGTCCGCCAACGTCATGTCCAATAACTTGTTCGTGTGAATCGCCCCGACGTCCGCGAAACCAAACAACGAGTGATCGGTGAACACGCACTTCATTCCCATCGTTCGCGCGTACAGTATGCCCTCGTGCGACATCGTGCACCCTTGGTGCGCGTGCACCAGCGTCACGCCTTCGCGAACGCACGTCTAATTCGAATCAGAATTCGCGCGTCAGTCGACGCGAACGAAACGAACGAGCGAACGAAACGAAAGAAACTTCGCGCGCGCGCGTCGTCGTCGTCGTCGTCGTCGTCGTCGCACCTTTCTAAATAACTTGAACCCGCCGAGAAAATTTGGAAACGTACAGTTGTCGTACATGACCACCCTCGGCACGTGATACACCTTGATCCCGCGCGTGATCCACCGCACGCCCACGCGTCCGGGATGCGCGTGCGTGTACACCACCACCTTGTGTCCGCGCGCGCGCAATCTCGCGGCGAGGGCGTAGATGTGGAGCTCGACGCCGCCGATCGACGGCAGGAAAAAGTCGCTCAGCATCAAGACGCAGTGCTTCCGACGCGCGACGACGGGCGACGACGCCGACGTCGATGGCGCGTCGTCGGCGTCGTTCGGGGCGCGACGCGCGCGCGTCATGGCGCGCGCGCGGCGGCGTGTGCGGCGACGCGGTGCGAAAGTGAGTCGTCGTCGTGAAAAAGTTTGAGGACAAAGATGCGATTTTTCGGGCGCGCCGGCGGAGGAGGGAGACGGAGGACGAGACGACGAGGGAACGCGCGATTCGACGCGGGATGCGCGTGGAATGAATCTGACTATTATGAACGATCGCTGAGATTCAAAATCATTCGGGATTCAAAATCCTTTGGCGGCGCGAGAACGCGGGAGGATGTCGCCTCGACCGCGCTTGAGCCATAGGTTGATGGAGGCGCGGTGCGCGCGCGTGACGTATTTCAAAACCTCGTCGATGAAGATGACGGGAATGGAGAACCAAAACACCGCGCGCCACTCTTCGTAGTTGAGCGCGGTGATGGTGAACGTCTTCGCGAAGGATGGGACGTACATGATGATGAAATGGAGCCACATGCTGATGACGATGGAGACGAGCAACCAGACATTCGTCGTCGGCGGGTGGGAGAATAACGATTTGTTCTCGCTCAGTGAGTTCAACGCGTTGAACATTTCGATCAATACTAGGGTCGACATCGCCATCGTGCTCGGTCGACGATCTTTGAAGGATTCACACGCGTCTCCGATGCATCGCGAGGCGCTCGTGAGCTCTGCCCACGTCATTTGCGGGCCGCCGGGGTACGACATAAACCACCATCCGAACGACCCAACGGTCGCTATGCCGACGTAAACGCCGATAATGAGGTACCGAATCAGTAACCATCGATCAACGATCTGCTCACGCGGACTCCGAGGTCGTTGACGCATGATGTCACCATCCGCGCGGTTGAAACCAAGCGCGGTGGCGGGTAATCCGTCGGTGACGAGATTAACCCACAAAAGTTGCACCGGAACGAGCGTCTCCGGGAACCCAAGGGCGGCGGCGATAAAAATACACACCACTTCGCCGATATTTGAGCTCACCATGTAGCGAATAAATTGCTTCGTATTGTTGTAGATTGCGCGACCCTCCGCGACGGCTTCGACGATGGTGCTAAAGTTATCGTCTGCGAGCACCATATCGGCGGCGCCTTTGGCAACCGCGGTACCGCTTCCCATGGCAATCCCGATGTCCGCGCATTTGAGTGCCGGAGCATCATTCACACCATCGCCCGTCATCGCGACGATGTTGTCCTGCCGCTTCAAAATCTCGACGAGCTTGCTCTTTTGCGCGGGCTCGACGCGAGAAAAGACGCACATCGTCCGCGCCGCTTCTTCGCGCTGCTCGATCGTCATCGCCTCAAACTCCACACCGGTGAAAGATTTTCCCTTGAAACTATTTTGAGTTGAACCACCCGTCAAAGGATCGATCGAGTTGCTCAAGCCAATCTGCGATGCGATGGCTTCTGCGGTTTGTTGGTTGTCGCCGGTGACCATGATGACGCGAATACCCGCGTCTTTGCACGTTTGTAACGAATAACGCACCTCCGGGCGCGGTGGATCAATCATTCCAACAAGACCAATGAATGTGAGATTGTTTTCGTCCGCCTCAGAGCACGTCGTGACGCCTCGACCCATGGGGCGCATCGCGAGCGCCAACACGCGTAGGGCGTCATTGGCGTAGCCTCGCATTTGCTCCGCCACTTGTTCGCGAACTTGATCCGTCATTCTTTCCGCTCGGCCGTTGCGATTAGACATAACCGACGTGCAAAGTGACAGAACACTCTCCGGTGCACCTTTGACGAATAGAATGGATTCATCATTTCGAGAGCATAGCGTTGACATGCGCTTGCGTTCGCTCGTAAACTCCGCCGTCGCGAGCTTTGTAAATTCCGAATCCCAATATTGTGTGCTATGCATGTCCTGGTCGCTCTGAGCTCGCCCGAGTATTCCGGAATCCGAAGGTAGTCCAATCTTTTCCGTGAGCACGCGAAGAGCAATCTCTGTCGCTTCTCCAATCTTCTCAAAAGATCCCTTTTCCTTGTCGAAATTCAGCGTGGAATCGTTGCACATCGAACAGCACATGGCAACATAAGCCACCGCCGCGGCGTCGGCTGGTTCGTGCACGACCAAGCCGCGAGAGTCTAAAATTTCCCCATTCTGTGCGTAAGCCTCGCCGCGAATACCGTAGTTGGTAACTTCTGCGGTGCTCGAATTTTCGATGACGCACATGCGCATCACAGTCATGACGTTGCACGTCAGCGTACCCGTTTTATCGCTACAAATAACCGAAGTGCACCCCAAGGTCTCCACGCTAGGAAGCGTTCGCACGAGAGCGTTCTTTTTCGCCATGCGACGCGTGCCGAGGGCGAGACACGTGGTGACGACGGCGGGTAAGCCTTCGGGAATCGCGGCCACGGCAAGCGCGACGGCAATCTTAAAGTAATAAACCGCACCTCGCAGCAATCCTCCGTGCGCCTTGTCGGCAAAGTGTCCAATGTTCACCACCCACACTAAAATACAAATTACCGCGATGATTTTCCCGAGCAAGTTCCCGAATTCGTCCAATTTCTTCTTCAGCGGCGTCAATTCCTCCTCCGTCTGCTCGAGCGTGTGTTGAATCTTCCCCATGGCTGTGTTACTACCCGTACCGACCACCACGCACGTAGCCTTACCCACGGTCACCGTGGTCCCACTGTACACCATGCACGTCTTGTCTTGCAGCACGCACTCGCCGAGATGTTCCACCGCCCGTTCCGTCTTCGCCACGCTTCCGCTCTCCCCCGTCAACAGCGCCTGATCGCACCGCAGGACGTTGGAGTGAATCTTAACCAATCGGCAATCCGCGGGCACCTTTTCTCCCGTCGCAATCTCCACGATGTCTCCGGGCACGAGCGCCTCCGCGTTCACCTTGCGTTTCTCGCCGTCGCGCGTGCACGTGGCGACGTCCGCCTCGTACTTTTTCAATTCCTCAATCGCGCGCTCCGCGTTCTTCTCCGTCGCCACTCCCACCGCGGCGTTCGCGATTAATATCGCCACGATCACTCCCGGTTCCAGGAACGCCTCCGAGCCACCCTCACCGTCCCACAGCGCGAGCGCCAACGACACGAACGCCGCGAGCAACAGCACCTTCACCATCGTGTCGTCGAATTGCTTAATCACCAACGACGCGAACGACGTCTCCCGCTGCGCCGGCAGCGCGTTCGCCCCGCACGCATCTCTCCGTCGCTGCACGTCCGCGCGATCGAGCCCGTGCGCGAGATCGAGGACGCCCAACCGCGCCAAGGTTTCAGTCGCGCTCAATCGATGCGCGTCTTCCGCGTGTCTTCGCCACGCCGTCGCCGCCGCCGCGCTCTCGGGATTGACATCGCGCGCGTGAGGCATGCTTTCGCGACGCGCGGTCGGCGCGACGCGCGCTCGAGCGACGCGCGCGCGTCGTCGTTCGCGGATAAGCGTCGCCGGGTGTCCCGTCCAGCCGAACGTTCGGGACGCCCGACCGCAGTGTTCGCCGCGCGCGACGACCGCGATGCCGTCCTCGACGTCCCGCGCGCTCGTCGCGGCGTCCGGAATCGTTCTGGCGATCGTCGCGAGCGATATCTACGGCGCGTACGCGTCCACGGCGACGGAGACGGCGCCGTCCGAGACGTTTCGCGCGATGTCCCGAGGCGCCGGGAAAGTCGTCGTCGGGTTTTGCACCTCGTGATCTTACCGCGGCGGGTTCAACCAGCTCGCGCGCGCGATCGAAAATGAATTCGGGATGGCCACGACCGGTGGGCACTGGCCGCCGAGCGCGACGGCGGTGGCGCTCGGTCGAGCGTTCTCGTGGGTGCAAATCGCGCTCTGGACGGCTACGTTTTTCGGCGAGCGGGCGGCGACGCGCGTCTTCGGCGAGAGCGCGGTCGTCCCGGCGTGGTTGAAGTCGATGAGCGAGAATAAGTTTCAAACCGCCATCATGACTTTTTGGGTGTTCAACATCGTGAGCGCGAACGTGTTGAACACCGGGGCGTTTGAGGTGTTTTACGACGGCGAGCTCGTGTCTTCAAAGTTGCAGAGCGGGAAATTGCCGAGGGTCGATACGATATTCGAAGGGATTCGCGCGATTCAGGGGAAGTAGTGTCATCGTATGGAACGATGAGATGCGATGCTCGTCGTGGTTAGCGATGCGATGGGCGCGCGGGATGAAACGAACGGTGACGACGCGCGCGGAAAACTCGGTCGAAGAAATCGGCCAGTCGCGCGCGTTTGACTTCTTCGGTTCGTCCACGCGCTTCGCTCGTCGTCGTCGTCTGGAAGATGAATCAATATATCATCATCATGTAATAAAAACTAACGTAGTTCTCTCGCGCGAATAAAAACTTACGTAGTTCTCTCGTGCGAGTCGAAGACCGACCGCGGGGCGATGATGGGCGACGTCGACGGCGCTCGCGCGGCGCGTTCGTCGCTCAAATTTTATATAACGACCTTGCCGTCGAAAATTACAACGCTAAACCGTAAGTGATTACCACGGGATCGGACGGAACTCCTCGTCGCTGCCGTCACCGAGCGTCTTTTGCGCGAGCAAGAACGTCGGGGCGGTGGACAAGAAGGCGATGAAGGCGACGGCTTCGCCGCCGACGGAGCTCGTGAACAAGTTGACGGCTTGCGGGTTGGCCATGTGCGCCTCCAAGCCCTCCAACGGGGAGAGACCGGTGACGGCGTATTGGGAAACCATACCGAGGAACGCAACCATCGCGAGGCGCGCGTTCTTCACTTCCTTCACGCGCTTGTCCGGAGCATCGAGTCCAGCCGGGTCGAACGGGAACGCGTTCAACACGCCGGATTCGCCCGACTTCATGAAACCGCGCGTGCGCGCCGCCTCAAGAATGCTCATCGCCACGACTTGGAACCCGACGAGCTGTTGGAAGTCCATACCGTAATCCACGGCACCGGCTTCCCACCACTTCGGCAAACCAACCGCGTCGGTGAACAAAATACCCGCCGTCGCCGCCATGGCCCAGCGCCCGTTCATGAGCTCCGCCTCTTGCAAGTACGGCAGCGTATCCGGGTTCGCCCCGAGTCGCAACGGGTCAAAGCCTGCGCGCGCACCGCATCCGTCAGTCACACATCCACGCGCGCCTCCATTCGTCCCGCGTCCCGCCCTCTTCCGCTCGCGCAGGCGCGTCTCCCCGCGCGGCCGCCCCGCGCGTCCGCCGCCTTCGAATCGCCATCCCAGCCGTATCCGACCGTATCGTATCTCCCATCGCCCGCCATCGCGCGCGTCCTCGCGCGTCGCTCGCGTCGCGCACCGTAATCGCCGGCCATCGTCCCATCGAGATATTTCGGCGCCACCGCTCCCGGGTACCACAGCTCGCGGTCCGCGTTCGCCGCGCGCGCGGCGACGCGCGCGCGCGGCGCGCGCGTCGTCGATCGCGCGTCGACGATCGTCGCGCGGTTCGCGATGGCGTGTCGAGCCGTCGTGAGGGAGAACATCGCGTTCGTCGGGTGTTCGCGCGCGAGAATTTACGCGTTCACGGGTCCGTCGTCGTCGACGGGTGCGCGCGGCTCGTGCGAGGCGCGGGCGTGTGAAGACGCGCGCGCGTCCGCGCGCGGCGCGCGCCAATCCGCGCGCGCGATCCGTCGCGATGGATGGTCCGCGTTCGCGTTCGATGGCCTTCGCGCGCGCTCGAATACGGGGGATTCGAATACGCGCGCGGCTGAGTGTCCGTGTGTGAGACGCACCACGATTGAGACGCCGCGCGATCGCGACCGCGGACCGCGACGCCGTCGCGGCGCGGCGCGATGCCGCGCGCGCGCGACGCGCGCGCGCGCGTGCGAGCGCTCTTTCTCGCGTGCGTCGTTCTCGCGACGCGCGGCGCGCGCGCGAGCGACGCGAAAGCCGACGCGCGAGGACGAGCGCTCGCGCTCGAGCGCTGGGCGCGGACGCCGACGCGACGCTGGGACGCGGCGGCGCGAGAGGAAGACGCGACGACGGCCGCGCGCGTGTCGGAATCGATTCGAATCGTCGCGGAGGCGCGAGGCGCGGGTCGAGGCGTGGCGACGACGAGGAACGTGAGCGCGGGGGAGCTCCTGGCGGAGGTGCCGCTGGAGAAGTGCCTGTGCGCGGCGAGCGCGAGGATGGACGCGCGGCTGTGGCGCGCGATCGGGGCGAGCGGGGCGAGCGGGGACGCGATATTGGCGGCGCACGTGCTGCGGGAGGCGTTCGATGCGGGATCGAAGAGCGCGTATTGGCCGTGGTTGCGGTTGCTGCCGAGAGACGTGGACAGCACGGTGGGGTGGAACGAGGACGAGTTGAGCGAGCTGAGCGGATCGAACGTCGTGGTGTTCACGCGAGCGATCAAGGCGCAGTGGAGGATGGAATACGACGCGCTCGACGTGCCGACGCTTGGGGAAAAATTTCCAGACGTCTTCGGGGGCGAGCGCGCGGCGCATTACACGTTTGACAAGTTTACGTGGGCGCGGTTTATTATTTGGTCGCGCGCGATCGATTTATCCACCGAAAGCGCCGAGGCGCCGACGATTCGCGTGCTGGTACCGTTGTTGGACATGGCGAACCACGCGCCAGGGGGTAAGTTGCGCCCGGAGTGGGACGCGCGCTCGAACGTGGTCAAGGTGTACGCGGCGAGCGCGTTTCGGGAGCACACGGAATTAAGGTTCAACTACGACACCAAGCCGTCGCAGTACTTTTTGTTACAATACGGTTTCATTCCGGAAACGAATCCCGCCGAGTGCGTCGAGGCGACGGTTCGCGTGAGCGATCACGACTCCCTTCGAGACGCCAAAGAGGAGCTCTTACGTCTGCACGGTCTCGATCCGAAGAAGAGAAACTTCGAATGGAAACCGCGAAGTATTGATTACGACTTGCTCGCGGCGACGCGAGTCATAACTATGGACGAGGCAGAAATGAGCGACGCGACGTCGTTGACGCTCGCCGTCAGTGGCGCCTCGGTGAGCGCCAAGAACGACGCGCGCACGAAAGCCGTACTCCTCAAATCTTTGGCGAGCTTTTTAGAGTCGTATACGACGACTCTCGCGGAAGACAACGAATACGTCGCACGTGTCGATGACGAATCGAATGATGAGCCGCTTCCAGGAAAGCGAAAGCGCTTCGCCGTGTTGCTGCGCATGCGCGAAAAGCAAATCTTGCTCGCATCCGCGGACGCCTTGTTCAAGGAATTACCAGACGAAGATCAAGAGCTCGTGAAGTCGACGTGCGAAGAGATCTTCATGAATGAATTCGACGCGTGCATGACGCGCGCGAACGGGACGGTGTTCGCGTCGTACGAGAAAAAAACCGAGGAGGAGAGGGTGGATGAATCATCGTAAATCGGTATTATGTATCAACACAACATTAACTAGGTGTAGTCAAAGTAGCTTGTAGCGCAGCGCGTCAAATTATTTAGTAAGGACGGTGTCTGTTATCGCGACCTCGGCCATTGCGTCGGTTGTCTCGTCCACGGCCGCCGCCGCCGCCGATGGCGTAGGCAACTTGGCCGGTGGGAAGGATGACTGGCGTTGCGTTCACTTGTCTGGCGCCAGACCAAGAGCCGCGCGGGGCGAGACCGCCGCCGTACTTGGAGTCGCCACTTCTGTATTTAGACCAATCGTCCCGACCACCGCCGCGAGAAGGACCGCCGCGGCCCGAGTTTGGCTCTCGACCTCGATTGCCGGCGTCCGAGCGGTACGATTTGCGCGACGACATCACCTTGATGGTGGAGCCGTCGACGCTGGAGATGAAGGCACCACCCTTGTCACCTTCGGCCGCGCCTTCAACCGGTTCGCACTCCGCGAGAGCTTTTTCGACGCTCTCGGCGGAATCGTAAAACACCCAGCCTCTCGTGCGATCTTTTTCCATAATCTGCGTGCCGAGAATTGTACCGTAACGCTCGAAAGCCTCGCGCAAGCCCTGATCTGTGGCGTTCGCTTCGTTCATCTCGGTGACGTGCAACGTCTTGATTTCGATTTCTTTCTTCTGCGGTCTTGGTCCGACAAATTCGCACACAAGACCTCTCTTGTCCTTGTCGTCCGCCACGGGCAACTTTTCTTCGCGGTTCGCCGCCATGTTCTTCATAAAGCGTTCCGCGCACGCCTCGTTGTAAAACGAAGCCCAACCCCGGCCGCCGTTGTGATCTCCACTTTCAACGACCGCGCTCTCGGCGTTCTTCTTCGCCGATCGCGGTCGCGAGAGCGCGAAAAACTCCAAACCCGCGCCTCGCGAGCGCAACGCCTCCACGATCTCCTCTCGCGTCGCGTCCTTTCGCAGCCCGGTCACCATCACCCGATACTTGCTCGGTTTCACGCTCGCCGTAATCTTCATCTTCTTCACCTCGCACTCCGCCTTCGCGATCGCCGCCACCGCGTTCGCCGCGCTCTCCCTCGAGTCGTACCTCGCGAACGCGTACCCGCGATGCGTCCCCGTCGTCCTATCCGTCACCAATTCGAACCCCGTCGCCCCGCTCTCCGCCCCGCACTTCCGCAGCGCCGCGTGCACGTCGCTCTCGCTCGCCTCCGCCGCGATTCCCTTCACGAACACCTCCGTCTCCCGTCCCGGTTTCCCCGCGATCAGCGCATCCGTCGCGTCCGATTCCAGCAGCACGCGCCTGCGCTCGTCGAAGTCGTACGCCTCGTCCTCGTCCATCGCCGCCGTCGCGTCCATCGCCTCGCGCTTCGCTCGCGTTCACCGTCGTCGCGTGTACAGCGCGCGCGTGTGCCGACGCGATCGCGATCGCGCGTCGTCAATCGTTTTCGCGGGAACGGCGCGCGCGCCTGAACGCGACTCGACGACGCGCGCGATGTCGCGCGCGGACGCTCGAAACGCGTACGACGCCATCCTCGACGCGCGCACGCGCGACGCGGCGTCGATGGAGCGGTTCGCCGCGCTCGCGACGGCGCCGAGCGCGGTGCCGCGCGCCGCCGTCGAGGCGGTCGTCGACGCGGGCGCGCGCGCGGCGCTCGTCGACGTGCGCTCGCCGGGAGAGTACAAACGAGGACGCGCGCCGCGCGCGATAAACGCGCCGCTGTTCGATAACGACGAACGCGCGGCGGTGGGGACGGCGTACAAGACGAGAGGACGAGGCGAGGCGCTGGTGCTGGGGATGGCGGCGGCGGCGCCGCGGTTGGAGGCGATCGTGGAGCGCGCGAAGCGAGCGGTGGAAGCGGTGGCGACGACGCGAGGGAACGGTGACGGCGAAGACGATGGTGAGATTGATGTGTACGTGATGTGCTTTCGAGGAGGGATGCGGAGCTCGTGCGTGGGGTGGTTGTTGAAGGAACGGTTGCGCGGCGCGAGAGTCCACGTGGTCGAGGGCGGATACAAGGCGTTTCGGAGGTGGGCGCTCGAGCGGTGCGGACCGACGCGCGGATTGCCCGCGCCGAGGGTGTGCGTCGTCGGTGGACGCACGGGGGTGGGGAAGACGCGCGCGCTGTTGGCGCTGCGCGCGAAAGGGGAACAGATTATCGATTTAGAGGGGTTGGCGAACCACGCCGGGAGCGCGTTCGGGTGGGTCGGGCGAGAGCCGCAGCCGACTTCGGAGCACTACTCTAATTTAGTCGCCTGCGAGTGGCACGCGTTGGATGCGAGCAGATGGGTGTTCATCGAGGATGAGGGACCGCACGTCGGGCGGTGCTCGGTGGATCCGTTGTTGTTTGAGCGCATGCGAAACGCTCCTCTGGTGCTTCGCATGGTCGCCCCGCGCGAGGTGCGGTTGCACACTTTAGTGGAAGATTACGCGACGTCAGAGTTGCGTTCTCATCCGGAATGGATGCCCACAATGCGTGAAAGCGTCGATAAGCTCGTCAAGCGGCTCGGTGGCGACCGCGTGCGCGACATTCGAGAAAAGCTCGAAGCCGGCGATTTCACCGCCGTCGCCGAAGGTTTGCTCGAGTATTACGACGGTTTGTACGACAAGCACCTCATGAGCAAGCGCAAAGACCGTCGCGCGGCGCGGGCCGCCAACGCCAACGCCGCCAACGCCAACGCCAACGACGACGCGTGTTCGGTGCAATCCTTCACGTCGTCCACCACCGAAGACGAGGCCCGAGCCGGCGTCGTCGTCGACGTCAACTGCGTCGCCAACGCCTCGGGTGGCCTCGACGAGGACCTTCTCGTCCGCGATGTTCTGTGCGCCGTCGCTCTGTTCGAATGCGAAGGACCGAACGACCCCGAACGCGCGTAGTCGATTCGATTCGCGTCTCGTCTCGAGCGCCGACTCGAGGCTGACTCAGCACGGTCGTGCCGACACGCTTTGTAATAATCCACGCGCGAGTTCGTCACAAACGCGCGCGTCTCACGCACGTTCGAACGCGCGAACGCTCAAATCCACGAAAAAGATGTTCTCTCTGTCCTCTACCGCCGCTCTCGCCCGCGCGCGCGTCTCGGCGCCGCGTAAAACCGCGCGAAAGTTGACGATTCGCGCCTCCGTCAACTACATTCTCGATCGCGAGGGATGTTCGAGCGCGCGGTCCGACGACGACGGCGCGCTGCTCCAGACGGCGGCGAAGACGTGCCTGGCGGTTCCGATCGACGTGAACGCGCTCGTGGCGCAAAATAAGGGTGACTTGGAGTTTGAGAACGAGCAGTTGAAGTTTGAGCTCGACGACTCGAGCGCGCTCGTCGTGCAATCGCTCAAAGGCAAAACTCTGATCGACGGGAAAGCGGCGCCCAAGGGACGAAAATTGAAACTTCGCGCGGGATCGAAGATTAAGATCGCCGACGAGGAATTCACGGTGTATCGAAACACGCACGCGCACGCGTGAGACGCGAGTCGCCGAACGCGAGTCGCCGAACGCGAATCGAATCAAGACCACACTCTTTGACTCCGCACCTTTTATCGTTGTACCATCGCTGTATAGCTACTAACTCTGTTGTAAAACACGAGCGGACCTTACTCGATCACTCAAGTGCTCCACCGCGGATCCGGGGCGTGTGCGGCCGTCGGCGAATGGCGAAAGAATATAAATGAATACGTATTAAAATCGATTCGAGTCAATTCATTAATAGGCCAGTTCGGGCTGGTCCAGTTAGGGCTAGGCCAGTTCGGGCTGGTCTGTGGACGGCGATTTTACAAGGGGTGTACGAAGTACAGGTCTGGGCTAAGTTGGAGACGCGAGCTCTCCTTAAATTCCGAAGCGTTCAATTCCTCGACCCCGTCCCGGGACGCGCGTCGCGTTGAAGTCGCGTCGCCAGCCATATACCTTCCCCTGATTTTTACAAGGGGCGTTCAGACGCGCAGGACTTTGACGACGCCGTTTGAGTTCGCGGCGACGAGCACGGATTCATCGCTTCGCCACGCGCACGCGCTGATGAAACCGCGAGGTTCGTTCGCGTCCCGAGCGAACCCGATGGACGCGATGGGCGACGAAAGATCCTTGCGGTAAATGAATACCTCGTTCGTTTCGCTCCCGCACGCGACGTGGTCGCCGACGGCGGTGAGGCCGACAAAGTTTCGTTCGTTGACGTGTCCTTTGAGCGCGCACGTGAGTTCGCCTGTGTTGACGTTCCAAACGTTGATGGTGTTATCCGTCGATGCGCTCGCGATTTCGTTGGCGTTGAGGTACTTGACGTAACTGACCGCCTTGCGATGGCTGTCGAGGATTTGCACCGGCTCGGCCAAGCGTCGCAAATCAAAAATATACACCTTTTGGTCGACGCAACCGACCGCGATGCAATGCGCGTTCTCGGGTGAATACTGCGCACAGCAGACGTTCGCTTTCATGTCGATCTCGTGCACGCTGTTCGGTTGATCGGTGTTCCAAATCTTCACCAAGTAATCATCCGAGCCACTCACTAAAAGTCGCGGATCCGTGCGACAGTAGTCAACGGTCCAGATTCGCTTTTCATGCTCCTCAAAATCTATGATGCTGCACTTTTTCTCGACATCCCACACCGAAACGACACCTTCGTAATCACTCGCCGCTATGTGATGCTTAACAAACTTGTTGTAAGACAAGCACGTCAGCTTGGACCGAGTGTTGATTTCATCCGCGGGTTGCTGTGACCCCTCGAGCACGTGCTCGAGGTTGTAAAACTGAATTCGTTTGGACACACCTGCGGTAGCGAAGTACTCTTGCGTCGAATCGAACTCAATGCTGCTGACGGGCGCGCCTGGGTTTGACGCGTCTTCTTCGCCGCGAATCTCCGCCGCGATGGAAATGTTCGAGTATCGTTTAAACGTGTCAATAATCGTCGAAAACTCCTCCATAGTCGTCGAGTCCGGGGCGTACCCTCGACCACAATTGAGCGCGCTACCACTCGACTTACCACCATCGCTGGTGACATCGTCTCGTTCTGCGCTTCTTCTCTTGGAATACCAGCTCTGCAATTCGCTAAACTGCCTCAACACTCTGCGTCGCTTCGACTCGTCGATGACGATTTGCGACTCACCCGGCCGCGTCAAACCCAGCGCTTCCATCGCGTGCGCGATCACTTCTTTATCGTGCAAATCACTACGTTCGTGCGACACTCGTGCACCGCCACCCAAGGCCTCAATTTCCCTTCGCACCGCGTCGATGTCGGCGTCTAAACACCTCAACTCTCGCTCGAGCGCCACCGCGCTCGCCTGCTTCCTCGCTCGGCTCTCTACTAAGAACTCCTTCAACACCTCTCGCGACACTGCGCGTGATTCCAGCACCAAACTTCGATGTTTCTCGCTCAAAGTCTTCACCAAAGGTGTCAATCGTTCCAAATCGTCTTCGCCGTCCTCGGCGCTCGTCGAAGCCGCCGCCGCTTCGCTCGCCCCTGACTTCATAGCCGCAACCATCGCGTTCACCGCCGCATTTGGCACTAACTGTGCGCTGGTAAACATCGACGAGCATGTCGGGCACCGAGCGCTCACCCCGGCGTCCGCGCCGCCGTCTCGGGGCGCCGCCGCCGCCGCGTCGAGCGCCGCGCTCGCGCACCCGTGACAAAACGTGTGTCCGCACGTCGCCACGCAGTGCGCGTCCGTGAACGGTTCGAGACATATCGGACACGTAACGTGTGCGAGCATTGCTGACGTCGCGCGCGCGTGCGCGCCTCGCGGTAGCGTTAACGCCGACATGCGCTCACGCTGACGTCACACGAATCACGTCAGAGATATCCGACGTGCGCGTCGCGTTCTAGCGTCTGTGAAGCGTGTGCGCGCGCTCGAAGCGGCGCACGTTCGTGTTTGGACGCACTCAAACGCGCTCGAGCGTCGCGTTCGAGGCGCGCGGCGAGGTTTGAGGCTGTGCTCACACTCGCCGCCGTCGCGACGCTTTTTCGTCGACGCGACGCGGTTGTGACTAGGCTACGCTCGCTACATCATACGCTATTGGTGCTAGGACACAC